>Ga0180215_1000413_pt1 | contig 55257 bp, 57 predicted proteins | sample eDN3rd37CBELigBY_FD_128871 | JGI IMG/M metagenome (GOLD analysis project Ga0180215, IMG submission 128871) | Enriched backyard soil microbial communities from Emeryville, California, USA - eDNA 3rd pass 37_C BE-Lig BY (version 2) (version 2) | ecosystem: Environmental > Terrestrial > Soil >... | reverse complement strand
GCAGATCGGCCACCATCTGCACCGCCCGCACCTTCAGCTCGTCTGGATACCGCCTCGATGACTTCGATCCCACGTGCCCATCCTTCCCAACGGAAGAACTCTCCAGACACGCCGGGGCGGATCGAACTGTGCCTGCGTGGCAGCGTGGGGTTTGAAGAGGTCGCTGTTGATTCGGTCGAACGGAGCACTCCAGCCACTCTGGGCATCGAGCAGGGGCTCGAGTGAGTCGAAAAGCTTCGAGTGCTGGGCGGCGATTCCAGACAAGCCCGTGAGGCGGTTGAGCGCGGTCTCGGGGAGCGAAAACGAGGAAAGCTTGGCCGCATCAGCTATGAACGTCGAAAAGGCGCTCGTGTCCACGGTGCTCGGGATGTTGACGCCGAACTTCGGCACTGAGATGCTCCGCAAGCTAGGTAGCAGAGGGCGCAGCCTCTCTGGCCCGTCATTGATGGACTTGAGGTTCTCGTGGTCTTCGAGTTCATCGGGGGACGGGTCCGAATTCACAGTGGCAGGCTACCGACGACGGCTGACACATCGCGGTGCGAGTCCAGGTGGGCCCGACGGCGTTCGGCAAACCGCCGAGGACTGCCCCCGCCGTCGCGGGCCGATCTTGGAGGCATGTCGCATCTCGGCTATGTCGAGACGCTGACGCGGCCAGTGACGATGGTGGGAAGTTACTCCGTCGAGCTCAACACGGATCGGACGGCGTACACACGACACGGAAGACACTGTGAATATGAGTTCAAATCCTGAGTTAGGCTCACGACCAGTGTTGGTTCGGTGGGGGGTGCCGTGGCAAACGAACTGAACGTGAACGCTGCTGGCCTGCGAGCCTCGGCCGCCCGCAGCGATGCGACAGCTGCGGAGTTGGCCGCAGGGACGGCAGGGGGCGGACGGGGTACGACTCCGAGTCAGGCAGGGGCGGCCGCGATCCTGGCCGCCGCTCAGTCCGTCCGCACCCGCCAGTCGCACCGCGTCTCCGGCCAGGCCGATGACCTCTCGGTGAGCGGCGCGCGCTACGACACCACGGACGACGACGGCGCCGCCGCGATCACCACGGTGTCCGTGTGAGCGCAGTCCCTTCACGCTCGGGTGCCCTCAGCAGGTCTGAGATCGAAGAGTGGCCGACCCAGCACCTCGACGACGCGGCCACACAACTGCGGAGCATGGGTGCCCAGTCCGTCGCACTGTTCGACGAGCACCGCCGCAACGTCGACTCACCCGGCGGAACCACGTGGGAGGGCAACGCGAAGGATGCCGCTCTCGACAGGGTGACGGCAGACACCGCGGTCGTGCGCCAGCAGACCACCGTTCAGAACGAGGCCGCCGACATCGCCGAGAACGGTGGTCATGATGTCCGGGCTGCCAAGCAGGAAGCAGTCGGGGCGATCACCGCGGCCGAGAACGACGGGTTCACGGTCGCCGAGGACTTAACGGTCACCGACTCCCGCCGCTACGACATCAACACGATCGTCGAGCGGAACAAGGCGGCCAAGGAGCACGCCGAGGACATCCGCTGGTACGCCGAGCGTCTCATTCAGGCCGATTCCTTTGTCGGGGAGCGCTTGCAGGCGAAGGCCGCGGAGCTGGAGGCGATCCGGTTCGACGGCGAGGACGATCAGCAGGGCGGGAACGGCGCCCACATCGCTCTGGTCGACCACACGTTCAAGCTGGACCCACCGCCTTCTGAACCAGGTCTGCCACAACCACCCGGCGGGTGGAGCGACGACCCCGTGATGGAGGACGCGCAGCGCATCGCCTACGGCCACGCCTGGCAGAAGCACTTCAGCGACTTCAAGGGGATGACGCAAGACCAGTTGGCCAAGCTCGTGCACGACATGCTCACCGGCAACCCACAAACCGATCCGTCGCTGCACGTGGGTCAGATTCCTGGGCGATCGTCGACGGCCATGTACAAGGACGGCATCGTTGTGATCCACGACCCGTTGACCGGGGACGGGGGGCACGGTCTACCGGCCGACCGGAGGGTTCGACGAGTTCCTGCGGCTAATCGGAGGTGTCGGGGGTGCTGCGCCCATCATCGGCGCACCTCCGAACCTGCCGCCGTCGCTGCCGCACCCAGTGGAGGCCCCCCTGCCGCGGCCCGCCCCACACGTGCCCGCGCCGCTGCCGTCGCCGCTGCCCGCAGATCCGAGCGGGCTGCCTCCGTGGCTGGCGAACCCGTCGCTTCCGGCGACCCCGGTGTCGCCAGGGGGGCCGTTGATCCTCCCGAACACCCCGTTGATGCCCGGCCCGGGTGTGGATCTAAACCCGGGGCAGATCAGTGCGCCCGCGGCGACAGTGGGCGCAGTGGGGCTTGCCGGGATACTGGCGTTCCTGCTGTTGGCGCCGGGCTAAGCGTGATTCGTCGTGAAGGAGATGCGGATGCTGGAACCTGGATTCGGGGTGATGCGCGATGAGTGAGACTGCGGCGTTTGGGCACCGCCACGGGGACGAGTTCCCGTGGGATCGTGTCCTGGGCGAGTCCTCGCTGCTGGACTTCATCTCGGCCCAGGTCGACGGGTGGGTTCCGTTGCCGCCGGTGGAGGCGGTGTGGCTGACCGACACCCCGATACCCGATGGATGGCAGACGCTGCCGGTCGCCGGCGACGCTGTGACTCCACTGCGCGTCGTGGGAGCCACGGTCGAGGGGCGGCCGGGGTGGGCGGGAGTGCAGGCGCTCAGCGCCTTCCGGTTCACCGGCGTGCCGGATCCCGACGAGTTGATCACCTATGTGGACAGGGGCCTTCGGGACTGGAATGCCGAAGGAATCCGGACCAGCGAGATGGTGCTGCCGAAGCTGCCCGGGGTGTGGGGAGTGCGCGCGAGTGGCTACATCACGGCGAGCAACGAGTCGCTGTGGGTCGAGTACTGCACGCATCTGCGGGGTTCGACGGAACCCCGGCAGGGACTGGTGGTCGAGCAGATCTTCGCGGCCGCCGCGGGGCCCCGGATTCGGCTAGGTTCCGGGATCGGCGCACTCGCCGCAGCCACGAGCGACGCATTCATCCAATACATCGGTGCCACATCGGCCGATGTTGCGGCAGCAGCCGCCGACCACGCCGAGCAACTGAAGCGTGAAGCCGCGGGCAGCCCCAAGCTGTCCGGGGAACAGAAGCGGTTTTTGGACACTGCACTGTCCGTGTGGGGTGGGATCGCCGCCGGGCGGCCTGTGCCGATCGAAGCGCTCGGCTACACGGATAGGGCCGACTTCGACTCCGACGTTGCCCGGCTCCGCGACCAACTCAGCCGCAACAGGCCGAACCTGTCGACGTTGGACTGGACCCGTATCCAGTTCCTCGCCGAGATCAGCTGGGCCAGCGACATGATCGGCGCGGGGGTGGAGTTCGAGCTGGTTAACCCGTTCACCGACGTCGAAGCCCTCGTGCTGCTGCGGTCCGTTCAGCGGGCGTTGGTCCGCACGGTGGACCCGGCGGTGCTGTTTCCGCGCGCGGGCACCGACCGTCGTTAGCAGGTTAGGGGTGGCGAACAAGAAGTTCCGCTTGTCAGCCGAGGACATGGTGCCGGGCGTCGCTCCTGAGGATGGCTGCCTCGCAACGGACCGCATCGTCGTGGACGGCCACCCGGTGGGCTATATGTACCGCGACGGCTGGGGGTGGGTGTTCACCGCGGGTGACGAGACCCCGGAATGCCTTGCCGACGCCGGACATCTGAACATGTTGACGCTCAACGTGATCGCCAACTACGACCGCTCCATCGTCCCGTACTTACAGGCCCCACCGGGGTCGGCGTTCATCCGACACCAGGACGGGTTCGTGGAAGATCCCGAGGGCGCACCTCGCGCGCCGGATGAAGTGACTTCCCCAACCCTCAACCCACAGTTTCCCGTGATCAGCGGCGACCACGAACTCACTGAATCGTGGGTGCTCACCGTGCCCGAACCGATGAACTTCCGCATCGACAGCAACTCGGGGTCGTCGTCGGCGGTGTTCTGGCGGCCGGGCCTGACTGCGATGCTCACGCCGTGGGGCAACCCGAGGAACGACGCCCCTGCCCACCGCTTACAGCAAGTGCGGGGCCATGTCTCGCCGCGCGGATACGACCACGCCGAGTGGTCCGAGGACGGTGTGCACTACCTGACGTTCCGCCTCGATGAACGGGCTGGAGACGGACGGCTACCTGCGCTCTACGGCTTCGTTGTGAGCAACGCCGGCCACGTGCAGGTGGCCGTGTACGTCGACAGCGGCGACGATCTGACCTCGGCCCAGGCGCTCGTGCGGTCCGTCAAGAGCAGACGGTGAGCGGGTTCATTCTGCCCGGCAACCGCCCCAGTTCCGGTATGAGCGCTACCCGGACAACTGTCGGCAGGCGGTTCGACTGATGCGCACGCTGATGCTGCCAGATGCGCTGGTAGCTCAGCGTCGTCGCTGTGTACGCCGGCCAAGGTGACCGCGTTCGATGCGATTGCGACCCGGTCTCATCTCCGCGGTCCGGAGCGATACGCGAACATATTGCATGTGCGGGATGCAGGATCGCCTGGGAGACGCTCTCGCGGAAGTTCGGAGAGTCGATCTGATCTAAGGAAGACACTCCTTGTCTTGGATGCCGGATGAAACGGCGTACACATGAAACGGAAGACACCGTGAATATGACAGTTAGCTCCACCACTGAAAAGGGCCGCAGCAATGCGGCCCTTTTTCGTTGTGTCCGACTCTTGCCGCATCGAGTTCTACGCCAGGGTCGCGAATCACGCCATCGAGCAGCCCACACGTAGAACTCGGCGCGCGGAAGCCAGGGAGACCGGAAGGCGGGAAACACGCCTAGCGCGGTCGGACCAGGATCTCCTGGGCGGTGCTGGCGACGGTGTGGCCCGCGGCGTCGTGGATGATCCCGCGGATCAGCGCGCGGTGTCCGCTGATGGCGACCGTCTCCTGGGTGTACAGGTGCCACTCGTCGAAGCGGACCGGTCGGTGCAGCCACAGTGCATGGTCGAGGCTCACCGCCGCGATGGCGCCGTAGTCCGCCGGCTGCGGATGGTTGCGCATCGCCGCGTCGAGCATCAGGTAGTCGCTGGCGTAGGCCAGCAGCGCGGCGTGGGTGACCGGATCGGCACCAACCGGCCGCGGCAGCCGCATCCAGTGCGACCGCGGCCCGGATCGCTGCGGGCCGCCCAGGAAGCCGGTTGGCTCGGCGATGCGGATCTCGATCGCCGGCGGCACGTCGATCCAGGTCTGTGCGTTCGTGCGCATCGCCTCCGGGGCCCGCGGCACCCAGTGCTGCAGCAGCGGCATGGTCTCGGGCTCGGGGGCGTCGGGCATCGTCGTGTCGAACACCGGCTCGGCCGGGCCGGTGTGAAACGACGCGATCGCGGTCAACAGGGTGCGCTCGCCCTGCGCGACGGTCACCTGGCGGGTCGCCATCGACCGTCCGTCGCGGACGGCGTCGACGGTGATGTCGACCGGGGTGTCCGACGCGCCGGTCTGGACGAAGTATGCGTGCAGCGAATGCGGCGGATGGTGGTCGACGGTGCGGGCCGCGGCCGCCAGCGCCTGGCCGAGCAGCTGACCGCCGAACAGCCGCCCGAACCGGTCGCGCTCATTCGTCGCCCGAAAGCGGTGCTCGCCCAGCGGCTGCAACTCCAGCGCCTGTTCGAGGGTGTCCAGTGAGGCGAGGACGGCCTTCTCCAGAGCGGTGCCCTGCAGCGGGCCGGTGAGGTCGTCGGTCACGGGGTGGATCCTGCCAGATGTCCGTCGTCGGGTACCCGGTAGCCGTCACGGGTCAGGATCCGCACGGGGTCGCGGCCGTCCCAGGTCGCGCACGTCTCGGAGATGGCCTGCAGCCGGTCGACGAACGCTGGTGGCCCCTCGACGATTTCGGTGTAGAAGCCGAAATCGGCGACGGTGTCGATATAGGCCACCCGCAATCCGCCTCCGGCGCTCTGCGCGACGGCCGGATAGCCCAGATGCGCGAAGTGCGCCACCTTGCCGTTGTAGTCGGTTGTCAGCGTGGCGATCTGGTGGATGGCGCTGGTGCCGTTGCGGCTCCAGTCGGAGTAGATGCTCGGGGTGTCGCAGTGCTGCTGGATCAACTCGATCTGCACCGGGCCGGCCTGGGCGACGGCGACCTGGATCCGCACATCGCGGGTCTCGCCGCGATAGTCGACGCGCTGTTCACTGACGGGCAGTACGTGAAACGGCCCGACGCCGAAGGTCCGGGCCCAGCGCGCCGAAGCGGTCAGCACGTCGTCGACCACGTGGCCGACCTGAAAGAACCGGTATTCACCGTCAGGCCAGGCCTGTTCGAACAGCCTCGTCACCGGTCGAGGTCCCACTGTCCGAAATCTGCTGCGAGCACCTGGTTTTCGTCGACATGGGTGCCGCCCATCGCGATACCCGGCTCCGATCCGCTGACCACCACCGCCTGGTACAGCACCGCGCGGGGGTCGCGCCGGCCACCCGACCACGCCCTGGTCTGCCACGCCCACCAGTGGCCGTCGCTGGTGGAGCGGCCGATCACCCCGTCGGCGATCGCCCAGCCGCACACGTTGTAGTGGCCGTAGACACCGGTGCGGTCCACCCTGAGAACCGAGTTGATCCCGCGCAGCCACTCCACCGCGACGGTGTTCCAGGTGTCGGCGTCGATGTCCTCGTCGATGCTGAAGAAGATCGGCGCCGACGGTGGGCCGCCCGCCGCCGCGTGCAGTCGCAGAGCCGTTCGGGCATCGGCGACCCCGCCCTCGTAGCCGCGGGTGTAGTCCGACGGTGTCGGCCAGCCCGGCTTGCCGTACTGGTAGCAGCTGGCGATGTGCAGACCCGCGCTGCGCAGCGAGTCCGCGTACGCGCGGGTGACCGGCTTGAAGTCGAAGTCGGCGCCCGGGCGCAGCTCCGAGACGTACACCATGGCGCCGTCGTACCCGGCGGCCTTGATCTGATCGGCGGGCACCTGCCGGTGGGTGAAGTCCACGACCCGCAGTCCCTGCGCCGACGCCTGCGGCGCCTGCGCCGCCATCGCCAGAAACGGCGCTATTACAGCGGATTTCAGGATGTCGCGGCGCGTCGTGGGCACGCCGCGATGGTAACAACCCGAACGTGGATAGAAGGGGGATCCGGCGATCCTTGCCTGCCGGATAGGAAAACCTGTCCGGAGCACTGCGGATTCTCACCTCCCGGCGATTCTCGAAGCGGTTGTGGCGGCCGACTATTGGCGTACCGGGTCAACCACCCCACAACCACCAGGAGATCATCATGACCACTCTCATCCCGAGCCGACGTACCCGTACCGCGGCGGCAGTGCTGCTCGCATCGGCCGCCTCCGCGGCCGGCATGATCGGTATCGCCGCGCCCGCGTATGCCGCTGGTCAATTCATCGCTCTCGCAGTCGGTTTCGTCAACGAGAACCCGCCGGTCACCATGGCGGGCGGGTCGGGCATCAGCGGCACCGAGAGCGGCGCGGCGTCGGGTGCCCTGACGAACTGCTCGGGCAACGGCGCCGGCCACTGCGCGGTGCAGGTCATCGCGAAGAACGAGTGCGCGGCGGCAGCGTCCAACGACTACGGCGAACGCACCGGCGCCACCGGTGCCACCCGGGCGGTGGCCGAGAGCAGGGCCAAGAGCATGCTGGAGAACAGCACCGGCGCCAAGATCATCGTGTCGGGCTGCGCCAACGGCTCCACCCCGCCGCCGTCCAACGATCCGCCGCCGCCACCCCCGCAGCCCAAGCTGGGTCCGACGGTGTCGTTCCGGACCATTCTCGGCGGCCTGGAGGCCAGCATCACCGACCGCAGCGGCGAGTCCTCGCAGTGCACGTACGCCACCGACGGCTACAACCGTGCGTTCGCTTTGTCGGCCAACTCCACGTACAACCTGCGGATCGTGCCCGCCGTCCCGCGGTTCCGGAACTGGACGGTGACGATCACCTGCGACAACGGCACCAAGACGACGGCGACCACATTCTTCTGAGCAAGCCCGCCCCGCCGGTCGCGCCCGGGTCGTGAGTCACGGCCCGGGCGCTCCCGTGGGTCAGAGACGGCGCCGCGAGGCGATCAGCCACAGCGCCGAGGCCAGGAAGTAGAACGCGCCGAACCCGGCGTAGGGTGCGACGTCGGCGATCGTCGGCACCGCCGGTGCCGCCGCCTGCTTGAGGAACAGCAGGCCGACGACGGCGGACTGGGCACCACTGAGCACCATCGCCCACTGCGCGCCGCTGCGCCAGCGGCGGATCCCGGTGGCCAGTTGCAGAAGCCCGGCCAGGGTGGCCCACAGCCCGAAGACGCCGAGCACCGCGTTCATGCCGAAGCCGAGCGCCACGGCGACCGCGCCGGCCGTCACCAGGCTGACAACGATGTTGACCGTCTGCGTGGGATTGAGCTTCCACCCGCCGTTGTGTTGTGCGTCAACAAGATTGGCGAACGCATCCCAGGCGGGGTAGAGCACCAGCAGCACGGCGGCGACGGCGAACACGGCGGTGCCGAACATGAACGCCGCGGCCATCCACACACCCGCCACGGCGGCGCGCAGCAGGTAGTACGACTGCAGCCACGGGCTGAGGTCGGTGGCTTTCGGTTCGGCGGAGATGGTGTGGGTCATCGGGGGCCTCTCGGATCGTAGGAGCGGGGTTCTACCTATCAGTAGGTAGGTTTTGGGGGCCGGAAGGAGTGCGGCCGCGGGGCTGGCGGGTCATTGCTCGACGGCCAGACGTTCGATCAGGGGCCGGGTGATGGTGGAGAACATCGACGGGTCACCGTGGGTCCGCGCGGACATCATCGCGCCGTGGACGGTGGCCATGAACATCTCGGCTTCGGCCCATGCGCTGCCGGACAGACGGAGTTCGCCGCGCTTCTCGCCGCGCTCGAGCACGGAGGTCAGCCACGACGACAGCGAGCGGAAGTACGCCCGCACCTCGAGGGTGATCTCCTGGGGGAGCACCGGAATCTGGGTGGCCAGCAGGGCGCAGACGCAGAAACTCGACGCCGGGTCCCCGATGCAGCTCTCCCAGTAGCCCAGGTAGCTGCGGAGCTGGTCGACCGAGTTGGGCGACTGCCGTTCGAAGGCGGCGATGCCGGCCTCGGCGTCCTCGCGGTACCGCTGCAGCAGTGTCCTGACGAGGTCGACCTTGGTGGGGAAGTGGTGGTGGATGCTCGCCTTGCGGATGCCGACGACCTCGGCGATGTCGGCGTAGCTGAAGCCGTTGTATCCGCCGGCGACGATCAGCGTCCGCGCGCAGCGCAGGATCTCGCCTGGGGTGTCGGTGGCGGTCGGCATGGTCGCCAATCTACCTACCAATAGGTAGGCATGTCAAAGTCGGCGAGCTGGTTGATCGCCCGCACATGGCGCGCGGGCGATCAACCCGTCGAGCCGAAAGCCGTCTAGGTGATCGTGACGCCGCCGTCGACGACGATCGTCTGGCCGGTGACATACCCGCCGGCGTCGGAGGCCAGCCACACCACGGTGGCGGCCAGCTCTTCGGGGTCGCCCATCCGCTTGATCACCGCGCGTGCGTCGATGGTCGCCTCGAGATAGCCCGGCTTGTACTCGTCGGTCATCTCCGACTTGAAGAACCCCGGCGCGACGGCGTTGACCCGGATGCCCTTTCGCGAACCCCACTGCTGCGCCAGGTCGCGGGTCAGGCCGAAGATCGCGGCCTTGCTGGCGCTGTAGGCCGCCTGCGGCAGCCCGCCGGTGGTCAGACCCAGGATGCTGGCGATGTTGATGATCGAGCTGCCCGGCTGCATCACCCGGCCGCACGCCTGCGCCGCCCAGTACGCCCCGTTCAGGTTGACGTCGACGACCCGGCGGAACTCGTCGGGGGTCTCCTTGGTCGCCGGCACCGCGGTGCCGACGCCGGCGTTGTTCACCAGCACGTCGACCCGGCCGAACTCCTTGAGGGCGGCATCCACCAGCGCGGTGCACTGGTCGGGGTCGACGACGTCGGTCTGCACGCTCAGCGCACGCCGCCCGGCCTTGCGGACCAGCTCCGCGGTGCCCTCGAGCTTCTCGACCCGGCGCGCCGCCAGCACGACGTCGGCGCCGGCCTCGGCGCACGCCTGGGCGAACGACACCCCCAAGCCGGAGGATGCGCCCGTGATGATGACGACTTTGTCGTCGAGGCGGAACCGGTCCAAGATCGTCATCGCACTCCCTGTCGTTCGGTCGGATGCCGCAACGAAGGATACGGCCCGGCCGGGTCAGGGTTGCCGGGTGCCGCGCAGGAAGACGGCCGCGATCACCGCCCACGCCACGGCGGAGCTCGGCAGCGAGGCCGGTGAGAAGCCGACGGTGGATATGTCGCGGCGGTGTAGACCAGCCAGAACACCGGACACAGCGACCACCCCGCGGTGGTGGCGGCGATGAGGCCGATGGTCATGCGGTACGGAGCCCGGCGGCTACCGATCCCAAAAAATGCACGGACTCCCGGCGACATGGTTGCCGGACCCGCCGGGAGCCGTGCTAGGCCGGCCGAAATAGATGGTGGGGGGCAGGCCCGCCTCTAGGTATAGACCACCGAAGCGCGGATGTACAGATTATTGACGTAAACGTAATAAAACCCACAGGGTCTGGTGCTGGACACCTGTCCACAACCGTTACGCTGCCGGTCGACGTCAGCGAAGGGAACGGTGCGATGGGAGTTTACGTAGTCAGCGGGTCTTCCTCGGGCATGGGCCTTCAGGCCGCCGAGAAGCTGCGGGCGGCCGGCCACACCGTGATCGGGGTCGACGTCAAGGCGGGCGAGGGGGAGGTCAAGGCCGACCTGTCCAGCCACGCGGGACGCCGCCAGGCCGTCGTCGACATCGTGGCCGCCGCCGGCAACCGACTCGACGGCGCGGTGCTGGCGGCCGGGATCGGGCCGACCCCCGGCCCCGACAGCGTCCGGCGCATCTTCGAGATCAACTACTTCGGCGTCGTCGAGGTACTGCGCCCGCTGCAGCCGCTGCTCGCCGCCGCCGACCGCGCGAAGGTCGTGGTGATCGGCAGCAACTCCACGACCACCACACCGGCGGTGCCGCGACGCACGGTGCGCGCGCTGCTGGCGGGCGACATCGACAAGGCGGTGCGCTCGCTGCGGCTGCTGGGTCCGGTGGCGCCGTCGCTGGCCTACGCCGCATCCAAGATCGCGGTCTCACACTGGGTACGTCGCACGGCGGTCACCCGGGAGTGGGCGGGGGCGGGGATCCGACTCAACGCCCTGGCCCCGGGGGCGATCATGACCCCGCTGCTGGAGCAGCAGCTGAAGGATCCGCAGCAGGCCAAGGCGGTCAACGCGTTCCCGGTGCCGATCGGCGGGTTCGGCGATCCGGGCCAGCTCGCCGACTGGATGCTGTTCATGCTGTCCGACAGTGCTGACTTCCTCTGCGGCAGCGTTATTTTCGTCGACGGCGGCTCCGACGCCTACTTCCGCTCCCGGGACTGGCCCAACAGCGTTCCGGTGCGCAAGCTGCCGGCGTACCTGTGGCGGTTCGCCCGCGGCTAGAACTTCGCGACGGCTCCCGCGTCGACCGGCAGCGCCGCGCCGGTGATGTACTGCGCCTCATCCGACGCCAGGAACAGCACCGCGTTGCTGACCGCGCGCGCCTCGATCGCCGGCTTGGGCAGCATGTGGAAGCCGCCGATCACCTTCAGAGCGTCGTCCATCGTCGGCTCGGCGAGATCCGGGCGCACCGTGCGGCGGAAGTGATCGTTGTCGATCATCGGCGTCAGGATGTTGCCCGGATGAATGGAGTTGACCCGGATCCATTGCGGCGCAAGCTCATTGGCCAGCGAGTTCATCAGGCCGACAACCGCGTGCTTGGCCGACGCGTAGTGGGCCATGTAGCCGCCGCCGCGCAGCCCGAGCATCGAGCTGACCAGGATGATCGACCCACCGCCGTTGGTCATGTGCGGCAGCGCCGCCTTCACCGTGTGCCATACGCCGGTGACATTGATGTCGAGTATGGTCTGCCAGTCGGATTCGGCGATCATCGCCGCGGGCGCCGGGTTGGCGCTGATCCCGGCGTTGGCGACGACGATGTCGATCGCACCGAGTTCGGCGGCACCGCGGTCCACCGCCGCGCGCAACGCGTCGAGATCGCGCACGTCGGCCGTCGCGGTCACCATCCGGCCGCCGGCCTTCTCGACCAGCGCCGCGGTATCGGCCAGATCCGCCTCCGACGGACCGGGATAGCCCGCGGCGTCGATGTCGGCGCACACGTCGATCCCGATGATGTCGGCGCCCTCCTCGGCCAGCCGCACCGCGTGTTCGCGACCCTGACCCCGCGCCGTCCCCGTGATGAACGCGACCTTGCCGGCCACCCTGCCTGCCATTGCCACCTCCTCGACCGTCACACGGTAGCCGCAAACGGTAACCGTAAAAAGGACTTCGGACTCTCGCCCACGCATCCGCGTCTGGTAATCCTGTTCGGGTGTCCAACTCACCCGGCGTCGTGGCCGGTATCGACGGCTCGCCGGCAGCGCGGGTGGCTGTGGACTGGGCGGCGCGCGAGGCCGCGCTGCGGGAATGTCCGCTGACGATCGTGCACGTCGCGCACTGGAGTTCGGGTGCGGATGCGGCCGTCGCGGACGCGGTGGCCACAGCGGAACACGCCGCCGGGCGCAAGCAGGTCAAGATCATGACCGAGATCCTGGAGCCGCCGGTGGTTCCGGCGCTGATCGAGGTCTCCCGCGACGCAGGCATGCTCGTCGTCGGCCGCCGCGGCCTGGGCCGGGTCGGGCGGCGGCTGCTGGGTTCGGTGAGTTCGGGGCTGGTGCGCGACGCGATGTGCCCGGTCGCGGTGATCCACGACGAGGACCCGCTCATGGAGCACCCGGAAACCGCGCCGGTCGTGGTCGGCATCGACGGCTCGGCGCTCTCCGACGCGGCCACCGCCATCGCGTTCGACGGGGCCGAACGCCGGGGCGTCCTGCTGGTGGCGGTCCACGCATGGGGTGCCGGGCGCAGCGGTGAGTTGCGGGAGAGTTGGCCCGAGGCGCAGCGTGCCGCCACCGGCCTGCTCAACGGCCGTCTGGCGCAGTTCCAGCAGCGTCATCCGGGCGTGCGGGTGCGCCGGGTGGTCGTGATGGGCGATCCCGCACCGGAACTCGTCCGCCAGTCGGAGACCGCGCAGCTGACCGTCGTCGGTAGCCGCGGTCGCGGCCGGACGCAGGCGCCGCTCGGTTCGGTCAGCGAGGCGGTGGTGGAGGCGGCCCGGATGCCGGTGCTGGTGGTCCGGGGCTGAGGTACCACGGCGCCGGGGTCTTTCGTCACTATCCGGCGACGGTGTACCGCCATAGGGTGACGGTATGACGACCGAGAACCAGCCCGTCACCATCCTGCCGGTCAGCGAATGCTGGGAACTGCTGTCCAGCGTGAAACTCGGCCGGCTGGTGACCGCCGTCGACGGCCAGCCCGAGGTGTTCCCGGTGAACTTCGCGGTGCAGAACCGCACCATCCTGTTCCGCACCGCCGAGGGCACCAAGCTGGTCAGCGCGATGATCAACAACAACGTGCTCTTCGAGGCCGACGACTACAACAGCACCGAGGGCTGGAGCGTCATCGTCAAGGGCAGCGCACGCTCGCTGCGCACCGACGAGGAGATCGCCGAAGCCGAACGCGCGGAACTGCTTCCGTGGGTCGGCACTCCGAAGAACCACTACGTCCGGATCAAACCGCTCAACATCACGGGCCGCCGGTTCCGGTTCGGCTAGGCGGGGTGGCGGTCGAGGAACGCCACCACCGCGTCGGCGAACACATCGTTGCGGTCCCCGGCCACCATGTGCCCGGCGCCGCCGACGTCGACGAACTCGACGGCCGGAAACCGTTGCAGGAACTCCTGTGCGCGGTCCTCGGTGACCAGATCGCTCATCTGGCCGCGCACCAGCAGTATCGGCACCCCGTCGCGCAGGATCGCGGCCACCGCCCGGTGCATCCGGTCGGCCACGATGCCCACCGCGTCGTCGGCGGTGACGCGAAACACGCGGGCTGTCAACGGATCAGCCCCCGCAACACCGTCGTGGTGATGGTCTCGGCCCGCTCCGGCCGGAACCGGCGGCCCTCGTTGAGGATCGCGTGCACGATGCCGCCGACGATCGCGTCGGCGGCCGCCCCCGCGGTGCTCTCGTCGAGACCGGCCTCGGTCAGGCGCACCGCCACGCCGCGGTGCAGGGGCACGCTGAACGCCTCGTACATCCTGGCCTTGGTGTCCTCGTGCTCGAGGCCGGCGACGGTGAGCACGCGCAGCATGGCGTTGCCGCGGGCGGTGGTCAGGGTGGTCGCCAGCCTGGTCGTCCACCGCACGAGATCGGCGACCGGGTCGTCGGAGTGGGGGACCGGCCGCAGGATCCTGTCGGCGTCCTCGAGCACGACGTCGGCGACGAGGGCGGGCCTGCTGGGCCACCAGCGGTAGATCGTCTGCTTGCCGACCCCCGCGCGGGCGGCGACCGCCTCGATGCTCAGCCCGTCGAATCCCCGTTCCAGCAGCAGTTCCCGGGTGGCGGTGACGATCGCCGTCCGGGACCGCTCACTGCGCCTGCGGGGCGTCTTCGCCTCGGTGGCCATCGCCTGACTCCGTGCACTTCGGGGGATTCGGGGACCGTCTTTACAGATCCTGACAGGGCACCATACTCTTGGCAAGACGAGACGTTGCGTCTCGTTAAGGAGAGGGAGTGGTGAACAAGCTCGTCATCGGCGCCAGCGGGTTTCTGGGCTCGCACGTCACCAGGCAGTTGGCCGCCCGCGGCGACGACGTGCGCGTGCTGCTGCGGCCGACCAGTTCCACCCGCGGCATCGACGGGCTCGACGTCGACATCCGGCGGGGCGACGTCTTCGATCCCGACTGCCTGCGCGAGGCGATGCGCGGCTGCGACGTCGTCTACTACTGCGTCGTCGACGCCAGGCCCTGGCTGCTCGACCCCACACCGCTGTGGCGCACCAACGTCGACGGGCTGCGCACCGTCCTCGACGTCGCGGCGACCGCCGACCTGCACCGCTTCGTGTTCACCAGCACCATCGGCACGATCGGTCGGCGCACCGACGCGCCGGCCGACGAGACCACCGCGCACAACTGGCTCGACATCGGCGGCGACTACATCCGCAGCCGGGTGGCGGCCGAGGAGATGGTGTTGCGCTACAGCGCCGAGAAGGGCCTGCCCGCGGTCGCGATGTGCGTGGCCAACACCTACGGGCCGGGGGACTGGCTGCCCACCCCGCACGGCGGGCTGTTGGCCGCCGCGGTGCGCGGCAAGATGCCGTTCTACATCGACGGCTACGAGTCCGAGACCGTCGGCATCGAGGACGCCGCCCGCGCGCTGCTGCTCGCCGGCGAGCGCGGCCGGGTGGGGGAACGCTACATCGTCTCGGAACGCTGGATGAGCTCACGGGAGATCTTCGAGACCGGCTGCGCGGCAGTCGGAGTCGAACCACCGCAGCGCCGGGTTCCGATCCGGCTGATGGCCGCCGCCAGCTACCCGAGCAGCTGGGTGGCGCGGCTGCGCGGCCGCGAGACCAAGCTGACCCCGCTCAACATCCGTCTGATGCACATCATGTCGCCGCTGGACCACTCCAAGGCGGTGCGGGAGCTCGGATGGCAGCCCGCGCCCACTCCGGACGCGGTCGCCGCGGCGGCCCGCTTCTTCGTCGAGGTTGCCGACAAGACACGGAAGGTGGCGCGATGACGCTGGCGCTGACCGCCGAACAGCGCGAACTCACCGACGCCGTCGCCGCGTTCGCCGCGCGACGGGCACCGCTGTCGGCCACCCGCGAGGGATTCGCCGACATCGCCAAGGGTCGGCTGCCGTCGTGGTGGGATGAGTTCGCCGCCACCGGATTTCCGGTCGTCCACCTGCCGGAGTCCTGCGGCGGCCAGGGTGGCACCATGGCCGACGCCGCCTGTGTGCTGGAGGCCGCGGGCCGGGCCGGGCTACCCGGACCGCTGCTGCCGACGATGACGGCGGGCGCGGTGGCGCTGCTCGCCGACGAGGCGTCGGCGCTGCTGCACCGGCTGGCCGGCGGCGCACCCGCCGCGGTGGTGCTGCCGCCCGCCGGCGAGTTCTCCACGCGCCGCGACGGCGACCGCTGGCTGATCACCGGGACCTCCGATCTGGTCTCCGGAATCGGTTCGGCCGCGGTCATTCTCCTTGGTACACCGCAGGTGTGGGCGGTCGTCGACCCCGCGCACCCGGCGGTCACGCTCGACCCGGTCGACGGCACCGACCTGCTCACCGACGTCGGCCGGCTGCGGCTCGCCGACTATCCCGTCGAACCCGCAGACATGCTCACCGGGATCGACCCCGAACGCGCCGAGTATCTCGCCGTGGCGCTGACCGCGGGCATGGCCACAGGCATCGCGGGGTGGTGTGTGCAGGCCGCCACCGAACACCTGCGCACCCGCGAACAGTTCGGCACGGTGATCGGCACCTTCCAGGCCCTGCAGCACAGCGCCGCGATGCTGCTGGTCAACACCGAGCTCGCTGCCGCGGCCACCTGGGACGCGGTGCGCGCGGCGGGCGAGCCGATCGAGCAGCACCGCATCGCCGCCGCAGGCGCGGCGCTGACCGCGGTGGCGAGCTGCCCGGACGTGGTACTCGACACGCTGACCCTGTTCGGCGCCATCGGCTTCACCTGGGAACACGACGTGCACCTGTACTGGCGGCGCGCCACCAGCCTGGCCGCGTCCATCGGTGCGCGCACCCGCTGGGCCCGGCTGCTCGGGCGGACCACCGCCACCTGCCAGCGCGACTTCGCCGTCGATCTCGGCGACGCCCAGGCCGAGTTCCGGGCCTGGGTCGCCGAAACCCTGGATGCCGCACTGACATTGCGCAACGACGGGCCCGGACGTGAGGGCGACCAGGAACACTTCGCCACCGGGCCGCAGCGCACCCTGCTCGCCGAGGCCCGCCTGATCGCCCCGCACTGGGCGCCGCCGTGGGGGCTGGGCGCCGACCCGCTGCAGCAGCTGATCATCAACGAGGAGTTCGCCCGGCGACCGGAGCTGGTGCGGCCGTCGCTCGGCATCTCCGAATGGATCCTGCCGTCGGTGATCCGCGCGGGCTCACCGGAACTGCAGCAGCGGTTGATCCCACCCACCCAGCGCGGCGAACTCGGCTGGTGTCAACTGTTCAGCGAGCCCGGCGCCGGCTCGGACCTGGCCGCGCTGACGACACGCGCCGTCAAGGTCGACGACGGCTGGCGCATCACCGGGCACAAGATCTGGACCTCGTGCGCACACCGCGCCGACTACGGGGCGCTGCTGGCCCGCACCGACCCGGACGCCCCCAAACACCGCGGCATCGGCTACTTCATCGTCGACATGAGCGCCGACGGCATCGAGGTGCAGCCGATCAGACAGGCCAGCGGCGACGCGGATTTCAACGAGGTCTTCCTCACCGACGTGTTCGTGCCCGACGAGATGCTGCTCGGCGGCCCCACCGACGGCTGGTCGCTGGCCATCGCGACGATGGCCGAGGAGCGTTCCGCCATCAGCGGCTACGTCCAGAACGACCGCGCCGCGCCGCTGCGGCCCGCCGCCCGCCGCGACGAGGACGCCCAGCGCGAGCTCGGCGAGCTCGACGCCTACGCCAACGCGATCAAGGCGCTCGGCGTGCGCGAGACGATTCGGCTGCTCGACGGCCAGCCCTCGGGACCGGCGTCGAGCATCGCCAAGGTCGCGATGAACGTGCTGCTGCGCCGCACCTTCGCCGCCACCGTCGGCGCCGCGGGCAGCGCCGCCATGGCGGGCGACACCGACGTGGTGCAGTCGTACCTGCGGGTGCCCGCGGAACTGATCGGCGGCGGCACCAAGGAGATTCAGCTCAACATCATCGCGCAGATGATTCTCGGCCTTCCCCGCAGATAGCGAGAGGACAGTACATGGGATTACGTGGTGACGCCGCCATCGTCGGCTACGTCGAACTGCCACCGGAACGGTTGAACAAGGCCGCCCCGGCGCCGTTCATCCTCGAACAGTGGGCCGACCTGGCGGCCGCCGCGCTGGAGGACGCCCGCCTGTCCGGGCAGTCGGTCAACGGGATCGTCACCTCGCACCTGGCCGAGTCGGAGATCTTCGTACCCTCCACCATCGCCGAATACCTTGGTGTGCCTGCGAACTTCGCCGAACTCGTCGACCTCGGCGGGGCCAGCGCCGCCGCCATGGTGTGGCGCGCGGCCGCGGCGATCGAGCTCGGCCTGTGTGACGTGGTGGTGTGCGCGCTGCCCGCCCGCTACATCACCCCGATGTCGGAGAAGAAGCCCCCACGCCTGTCCGACGCGGTGTTCTTCGGGTCGTCGAGCAACCAGTTCGGTTCCCCGCAGGCAGAATTCGAGATCCCCTACGGCAACCTCGGGCAGAACGGCCCCTACGGTCAGGTGGCCACCCGCTACGGCGCGGTGTACGGCTACGACGAGCGGGCGATGGCCAAGATCGTCGTCGACCAGCGGTTCAACGCCAACCACACCGAGGGCGCGATCTGGAAGGACAAGCCGCTGACCGTCGAGGATGTGCTGGCCAGCCCGGTGATCGCCGATCCGCTGCACATGCTCGAGATCGTGATGCCCTGTGTCGGCGGCGCGGCCGTCGTCGTCGCCAGCGCCGAGGTGGCCCGGCGCACCCGTCACCGCCCGGTCTGGATCAAGGGCTTCGGTGAGCACGTGCCGTTCAAAACCCCGACGTATGCGGCCGACCTGCTGCACACCCCGATGGCCGAGGCCGCGGACAAGGCGTTCGGCATGACCGAGCTGACCCGCTCCGACATGGACATGGTGTCGATCTACGACTGCTACACGATCACCGTGCTGCTGTCGCTGGAGGACGCCGGCTTCTGCGAGAAGGGCAAGGGCATGCAGTTCGTCGCCGACCACGACCTGACCTTCCGTGGCGACTTCCCGCTCAACACCGCGGGCGGGCAGCTCGGTTTCGGGCAGGCGGGGCTGGCCGGCGGCATGCACCACGTCTGCGACGCCACCCGCCAGATCATGGGTCGCGCCGGTGCCGCCCAGGTGGCCGACTGCAACCGCGCGTTCGTCTCCGGCAACGGCGGCATCCTGTCCGAGCAGACCGCGCTGATCCTGGAGGGAGACTGACCGTGACCACCTTCGAACGACCGATGCCGGTCAAGACCCCGACCACCGCACCGTTCTGGGACGCGCTGGCCGAACACCGCATCGTCATCCAGTACTCGCCGTCGTCGGACGCCTACGTCTTCTACCCGCGGGTGCGCGCACCCCGGACACTTGCCGACGATCTGGAATGGCGGGAGATCTCTGGGATGGGCACGCTGTACTCGTTCACGGTGGCGCGCCGCCCGGTCAGCCCGCACTTCGCCGACGCCGTGCCGCAGCTTCTGGCCATCGTGGAATGGGATGAGGGGCCGCGGTTTTCGACCGAGCTGGTCAACGTCGACCCCGCCGACGTGCGGGTGGGGATGCGGGTCAAACCGGTGTTCTGCGACTACCCCGAACACGACGTGACGATGCTGCGCTACGAGCCCGCGTAGTCAGCGTCGCCGCAGCGGCGCCAGCAGCGCCTCCAGCCCGTAGTCGAACACCGCGTCGTAGTCGGTCGGCGACTGCAGGGCCCGCACCAGCGCCTGGTCCGGCCAGTCGTCGGTCCACAGCGTGGGGTCCTCCTCGTCGTGCTTGTCCCCGCGCACTGCGGCGAACTGCATGACCGCCGAGGAGATCACGTGCACCTCGACGGCACGCAACACCAGAGCGGCGTCGGCGCCGGTGACACCCACGTCGGCGAGCTGAGCGGCCAGCGCGCGCTGTGCGGGCAGGAAAAGTCGCGGGGTGGCGTCGCGGGAGTGCGCGATGGCCAGCAGGTGCTGGCGCTCGATGAGCAACCGGCGCTGGGCGCGCGCCAGCGCGGCGATGCGGTCGACCGGGGTGTCACCGGTCATCGGCAGGTTCGCCATCTCGTCGACCAGCCGGGCGACCAGGCCGTCAAACAGCTTGTCGCGTCCGCCGACATGCCAGTAGATCGACGTCACCGCCACGCCGAGCCGCTCGGCCAGCCCGCGCATGGTGAAACGCTCGACGCCGTCGAGTTCGATCATCGCCGCGGCGGCGTCGAAGATCGCCTCCGGGGTGACCGGTTCAGGCACGGGGTTCACCTCCGGTCATCCGCGCGGACGCCGGCAGGTCCAGATAGCGTTCGAGGTTGCGGTGCATGTTGATGATGCGACGCTCCTCGTTGGACAGCGTCAAGTGGGTGAAACCGGGCTGGTGCAGCCCGCGCTGCAGCCCGGCCAGCACCGAGATGTCCTGTGTGAGAACCAGACCCGGATGCGCCTCCTCGGCGGGTACCCGCACGTCGACGGGTCTGGTGCGCGGCGCACCCGGCGGCATCCGGGTCCACAGGAACATCACCAGCTCACCGTGATCCGGGTCCGCGCCCGGATGCGACGTCATCACGGTCAGGTGATCGGCGTTGACCAGCAGCGTCATGTTCGGGAACACGTTGTACTGGTGCAGCCGCATGATCCGGTCGGTGTCGGCCCAGCTCAGGTCGACACCGCGGGACGCGGCGAACGCGCGGGTGCGGGCGGCGATCACGTCGGCCACCGTCGCCCCGGGCTCGCGGTCCCCGGGAAGCGGGGTGCCCTCCTCGACCCCCATCAGCGCGCCCTGGGTGGTGACGTAGGCGTCCCACACCTCGGCGTCGCTGAGTTGTTCCCGCAACTGCGGGCTGGGCACGCCGTAGACCTGCTCGGATTTTCCGGTATGGCCCCAGATGCGCTGTGGCGCAAACACGTCGTCCATGCAGCGGTGCAGCTCGGGGTGCAGGGTCTGGATGTGGTAGGTCTCGCTGTAGCCGTCGGCGATGGTCTTCCAGTTCGCCGCGACGTCGATGGTCATCGTCGCGTAGCAGCGGAAGTCGCCCAGCCGGCACCACGCGGTGTCGGCGGGCATCTGCTCCAGGTAGTCCGGCAGCGGCATCTCGTCGCGGTCGAGGTTGACGAACACCAGCCGCTCCCAGGCCTCGACGCGCACCGGCAGCAGCGGCAGGTCGGCCAGGTGCAGCTCGCCGAACCCCTTGCGGTTGGGCACCCGCCGCAGCTGCCCGGTCAGATCCCAGGTCCAGCCGTGGTAGCCGCACCGCAGTTCGGTCAGCTGTGATCCCGAGCCCGCGCACAGCGAGTTGCCGCGGTGGCGGCACACGTTCTGGAACGCCCGCAACTCGCCGTCGTCGCCGTGCACGATCAGCACCGAGTAAGGGCCGCAACGGTATTCGAAGTAGTCCCCGGGCTCGGCGACGTGGTCGACGGTGCAGGCCAGCTGCCACACCCGGGGCCACATGCGCTCGTTCTCCAACCGTGCGAACTCCGGGGAGTGGTAGCGCTCGGCGGGCACCAGCGTGGGCCGCGCGGGTGGTTCGCCGATCGCGTCCTCGCGCCGGACATCCTGCGCTGTACGCGTCACGATCGGTCCTCCCAAACTCGCCGAAGCGGCTCTGTAACGGTGTTACAGTGCCCGAATATATCGGCTGACGCGGGCTTGCGGAGGGCAATCGTGTTCGACCTGAAGATCACCGGCGGAACTGTCGTCGACGGCACCGGCGCGGACCGGTTCACCGCCGACATCGGCATCAGGGACGGCAGGATCATCGAGGTGCGGCGGCGCGGCCCCGACGATCCGCCGCTGGAGGGTGAGGCCGCCGAGACCATCGATGCCACAGGCAAAGTCGTCGCACCCGGCTTCGTCGACATCCACACCCACTACGACGGGCAGGTCAGCTGGGACAGCATGCTCGAACCGTCCAGCGGGCACGGTGTCACCACGGTCGTCACCGGCAACTGCGGCGTCGGGTTCGCCCCGGTGCGGCCGGGTCGCGAGCAGTGGCTGATCGGCCTGATGGAGGGCGTGGAGGACATTCCGGGTACCGCGCTCACCGAGGGCATCACCTGGGGGTGGGAGAGCTACCCGGAGTATCTCGACGTCATCGAGCAGGGCCGTTACGCCATCGACGTCGGCAGCCAGATCGCGCACGGCGCGGTGCGGGCGTACGCGATGGGGGAGCGCGGCGCCCGCAACGAACCCGCGACACCCGACGACATCGCCGCGATGGCGCGCATCGTGCAGGAGGGTATCGAGGCTGGGGCGCTGGGTTTTTCGACCTCGCGCACGCTGGGGCACCGCGCCATCGACGGCGAACCGGTGCCCGGCACCTTCGCCGCCGAGGACGAGTTGTTCGGTCTCGGCCGGGCGATGGCGGCCGGCGGGCAGGCGGTGTTCGAGCTCGCGCCGCAGGGCGTGGCGGGTGAGGACATCATCGCGCCGAAGAAGGAACTGGAGTGGATGACGCGGCTGGGCCGCGAGATCGACCGGCCCATCTCGTTCGGCATGATCCAGGTCGACGCGGCACCGGATCTGTGGCGTGAACAGCTGGAGATCTCCGCGGAGGCGCATGCGGCGGGCAGTCGGCTGTACCCGCAGATCGCGGCCCGCCCGTTCGGGATGTTGTTCGGCTTCGAGGGTCACCACGCGTTCACCCACCGTCCGACGTTCCGGCGGCTGAAGGTCGAGTGCAGCCGCGAGGAACTGGCGCGGCGACTGGCCGATCCGGCGGTCAAGGCCGCGATCCTGGCCGACGAGGATCTGCCGCCGGATCCGAACCTGTTGTTCGACAACATGTTCGCGCTGGTTCAGTACTCGATGCACCGGATCTACCCGCTGGGCGAACCGCCGGACTACGAGCCGACACCGGATCGGGCGGTCACCGCGATCGCCGAACAGCGCGGCCAGGATCCGCTGTCGGCGCTGTACGACCTGATGCTGGAGCGGGATGCGACGGCGATGCTGATGCTGCCGTTCTTCAACTACTCCGACGGCACCCACGACCCGATCCGGGAGATGCTGCTGCATCCGGCGGGGGTGGTCGGGCTGTCCGACGGCGGCGCGCACTGCGGCATGATCTGCGACGCGTCGTATCCGACGTACCTGCTCACCCATTGGGCGCGCGACCGGCGCCGCGGCGAGAAGCTGCCGCTGGAGTACGTGGTGCGCAAGCAGTCACACGACACCGCACAACTGTTCGGGCTGACCGACCGCGGGGTGATCCAGGTGGGCAAGAAGGCCGACATCAACGTCATCGACATGGAGGCGCTGACGCTGCACGCCCCACGCATGGCCTATGACCTGCCCGCGGGTGGAAACCGGTTGGTGCAGAGCGCGTCCGGCTATGACGCGACGATCGTCAGCGGTGTGGTGACGCGCAGGCACGGTGCCGACACGGGCGCCCGGCCCGGCCGCCTGGTGCGCGGCGCCCGCTGAGCGACGGACATAAGAGACGGCCCCCTCGTCGCGGAGGGGGCCGTCGTCTTGTGTCACTCAGCCGGTGTCGCTACTCGTTGTCCGAGCCACCGTCGTCGGAGCCCGACTCGGCGCCGTCGCCCGTGTCGGAGCCGGTGGTGTCGTCGTCGCCACCGGTGGTGTCGTCGTCGGCGCCGGTGGTGTCGTCGTCACCGGTGACGTCATCGTCGTCACCGCCGAGGTCATCGTCGCCGGCGAGGTCGTCGAGGTCGCCGAGATCCTCGTCGCTCAGGTTTTCGTCGCCGGGCTCCTCGTCGTCGGCGCCCTCATCGATGGGCTCCTCGTCGTCGGCGCCCTCATCGATGGGCTCTTCGCCGTCGGCGCCCTCGTCGATGGGCTCCTCGTCGGCGGACTTGGCGGCGTCGGCTTCATCGACTTCGTCGTCCTCGCCCTCGTCGGTGAGGCTGACCGGCACGAGGTTACCGCCACTGAGGTTGATGTCCGACGGAGCCGAGAGGCCCTGCACGGTCGGAGCGGGAGCCGGCGGCGTAAGCGCGTTGGCGATCGCCTTGGGCAGCGTGACCAGCAGGTAGGTGAACAGGCCGCGGTCGAGCAGACCCTGCCACTCGGCCGTGCCCGGCGCCGCGGCGGCCGGGACGATGCCGTTGAGCAGCGCGTCGACAGCCAGGATCGGCAGGTTCACCAGGTGGGTGGCCCAGTCGACGAGGTCGCCGTTGACGAACGCGTCGCGCGCCTTGTCGAGGGTCTCCGTGACGGCGACGAACGAGCCGACGATCGGCTCGAAGATCGCCTTGGTGAGTGCGAACTCGGAGAGGACATCGAGCACAGCGGGCAGGCGGTCCGCGCCCGGCAGGTTCGCCACGAGCTGGCTCGGGATCGAGAACAGCGGGATCAGCGGCCGCATGCTGCCCAGGTAGTGCAGCACGAACCAGCCGTTGATATTCGAGAACGCCTCGAAGAAGTGGCCCTGGGACAGCTCGACGAACATGTCCCGGATCGCGATCGGGAGTTCCTCGATCGCCTGCTGTGACCGGTCGCGGGTGCTGTTGAGGGCGGTCTCGATGGTGGCGCCGAAGTTGGCGTTGAAGTTGACCAGCTCGTTGAACAGCGGGCCCGGGTTCAGCACGTTGGCCACCAGGACGTTGAGCGTCTCCTGGATGATGGCGCCGGTGCTGAGCTGTCCGGTCAGGCTGAGCAGTGCGCCGGCCGTGTCCGGGACCAGGGTCGACAGGCTGCCGAACGTGTTGCCGATCGTCTGGCTCAGCGTGAGCAGCGGGTTGGTGGCCGCCGACAGCTGAACCGCAGCGGCCTGCGCGGCGCGCTCCGCGGCCCGGTCGATGTCGGTGATCGGGGCGACCGGGTTGACCGCGAGGATGCCGGCGCTCGCCATTGCGACGCCGGCGACCATCAGCTTGCTGCCGCGCCCGGCTGACGGGGAGGTACCGGCCATCGGCGCGCCCGCCTGAACTGCTAGCTGCACATCTTCTCCTAGTAAGTGGCTGTGAGTTTGCCAAGTAGCACCTGGAGATTAGCTGAGCCTAACCTAAGAAACAAGAGCTACGTTGACGGCGGCGAAAGCGGCCGTGATCGGCCAGCCCGGATAGTCGCGCAGTCACAGGACGCGTCGCCCCGAAATCTATGCGCAGCGGCCGGTTTGCGGGGACCTACGTCTCCCGCCGCGCAGTGGTGCTCGTCACATCTGCGGGCCGGTCGCCCACGCCGGGCGGCAAACCGGCGGAAATGGTGGAACCGAGTGTCGGAGCCGCGCGGCGTCGCGTTGACAGCTGTTAGTTCGACAGGCTAGATATACGACACAATTGACGGAGTTCTGTGACGCCGGACTCCGTGGGACGTGAAGGGGCCCGGGCGATGACTACCACCGACGCGGTTGTCGCGCACCGTTCCCGCATCGCCCGCTTCATCCGTGTCTTCGCCGTGCCGATCATCATCGGCTGGGTCGTGCTGACCGCGCTCAGCAATGTGCTCGTACCGTCGCTGGAGAAGGTCGGCGAGGCCAACACCGTCTCGATGAACGCCCATGACGCACCGGCGTTCATCGCCATGCAGCGCATCGGCGCCAACTTCCAGGAGTTCTCCTCCGACAGCAACGCGATGGTCATCCTCGAGGGCGACAAGCCCCTCGGGGCCGAGGCGCACGCCTACTACGACGAGCTGGTCAAGCGGTTCCGTGAGGACCGCGACCACGTCGAGCACGTCGCCGACTTCTGGAGCGACCCGCTGACCGCGGCCGGCGTGCAGAGCGGCGACGGCAAGTCGGCCTACGTACAGCTGTATCTGCGCGGCAACCTCGGTGAGACCCTCTCCAACGAGTCGATCGAGGCGGTGCGCGACATCATCGCCGAGACCCCGGCGCCCGACGGGCTCAAGGCGTACGTCGCCGGTAGCGCCGCGGTCAACGCCGACCAGCGCGTCGCCGGCGACAAGGGTTCGTTCAAGGCGACGGTCGCGACGCTGATCGTCATCACGGTCATGCTGGTCTTCGTCTTCCGCTCGGCCGCCACCATGCTGCTGATCCTGTTCATGGTGTTCGTCGAGCTCGGGTCGTCGCGCGGCATCGTCGCGTTCCTCGGCGACAACGGGGTCATCGGCCTGTCGACGTTCGCCACCGGTCTGCTCACGCTGATCGCGATCGCCGCGGGCACCGACTACGCGATCTTCCTCATCGGCCGCTACCAGGAGGCCCGTCAGGTCGGCGAGGACAAGGAACAGGCGTACTACACGATGTTCCACAGCACCGCCCACGTGGTGCTGGGCTCCGGCCTGACGATCGCCGGCGCGCTGCTGTGTCTGAAGTTCACCCGGTTGCCGTGGTTCCAGACGATGGCGGTGCCGTGCGCGGTCGGCGTGCTCGTCGCGGTCCTGGCCGCGATGACACTCGGGCCCGCCGTGGTGGTGGTCGGCAGCCGGTTCGGCCGGTTCGAACCGAAGCGGGCCATCAACTCCCGCGGCTGGCGCCGCATCGGCATCGTCGTGGTGCGCTGGCCCGGACCTGTTCTGGTGACGACGATCGCGCTGTCGCTGGTCGGCTTGCTGGCGCTCAACGGCTACAAGGTCGACTACGACGGCCGCCACTTCATGCCCGAGGACACCCCGGCCAACGTCGCCTACGCGGTGGCCGACCGGCACTTCGACGCCGCGCGGATGAACCCCGAACTGCTGATGGTGGAAAGCGACCACGATCTGCGCAACTCGTCGGACTTCCTGGTCATCGACAAGATCGCCAAGGCGATCTTCCGGGCGCCCGGCGTCGCCCGTGTCCGGACCATCACCCGGCCGCAGGGTAAGCCCATCGAGCACACCACGATCCCGTTCCTGATCGGGATGCAGGGCACCACCCAGCAGCTCAACCAGAAGTACCAGCAGGACCGGATGGCCGACATGCTCAAGCAGGCCGACGAGATGCTGGTGACGATCGACGACCTGACCCGGATGGCCAGCCTGACGGCGCAGATGGCCGAGACCACCCACAGCATGGTCACCAAGATGAAGACCATGACCGTCGACATCGCCGAATTGCGGGACCACATCTCGGATTTCGACGATTTCTTCCGGCCCATCCGCAACTACTTCTACTGGGAACCGCACTGCTACGACATCCCGGTCTGCTGGTCGCTGCGATCGGTGTTCGACACCCTCGACGGCATCGACGTGATGACCGACGACGTCCAGCAGATGCTGCCGGACATGGAGCGCCTCGACGCGCTGATGCCGCAACTGGTCACGCTGCTGCCGTCGCAGATCGAGACCATGAAGACGATGCGGCTGATGATGCTGACCATGCAGTCCTCGCAGAAGGGCCTGCTGGACCAGATGGCCGCGATGCAGGACAACTCCGACGCGATGGGCGACGCGTTCGACGAGTCGATGAACGACGACTCGTTCTACCTGCCGCCGGAGGCGTTCGAGAACGAGGACTTCCAGCGCGGTATCAAGAACTTCATCTCGCCCGACGGCAAGTCGGTGCGGTTCATCATCGAGCACGAGGGTGATCCCGCCAGCCCCGAGGGCATCGAGCACATCGACGCGATCAGGCAGGCCGCCAAGGAGGCGATCAAGGGCACCCCGCTGGAGGGTTCGCGGATCTACCTCGGCGGCACCGCCGCGACCTACAAGGACATGCGCGACGGCGCGGGCTACGACCTTTTGATCGCCGGATTGGCAGCCGCCGCACTGATTTTCATCATCATGCTGATCATCACGCGCGCGGTGGTCGCCGCCGCGGTGATCGTCGGCACGGTGTTGCTGTCGCTGGGCACCTCATTCGGCCTGTCGGTGCTGGTGTGGCAGCACCTGCTCGGCATCCGGCTGCACTGGATCGTGCTGGTGATGTCGGTGATCGTGCTGCTGGCCGTCGGCTCGGACTACAACCTGCTGCTGGTGTCGCGGTTCAAGGAGGAGCTGCGCCACGGGTACAAGGTCGCGATCATCCGCGCGATGGCCGGCTCCGGGTCGGTGGTCACCTCCGCGGGTCTGGTGTTCGCCGCGACGATGGCGTCGTTCGTGGTCGGCGATCTGCGCAGCATGGCACAGGTGGGTACGACGATCGCGATCGGTCTGCTGTTCGACACGTTGGTCATCCGCGCGTTCATGACCCCGGCGATCGCCGCGCTGCTGGGTCGGTGGTTCTGGTGGCCGCAGCGCATCCAGACCCCGGCGTCGAAACGCCGCCTCGCGGCCGTGCTCGGCGACCGCGCCCCCGCGACCTCCTCAGCCAACCCCTCGGCCAGCCCGGCGCCCTGAGCGGGCCCCGCACACCGCCCGTCGATGCGATGATGGGCGCAGCGTCCGGTTGTCCGACAGAGCATGGGGGTATCACTGCACCATGACAGACGGCGGCATGGCCATCCGACAGTTGCCCGCGTGAGGCGTCCGCGGGAGGCGGTCGGGTCATGAGCACCATCGACATGCCGCCGGTGTTCGGCGCCGACGACGAGATCGGCCCCGACCTGGCCAGGGTCGCCTGGCAGGACACCCCGCTGGGCCCGCCCGCCGACTGGCCGCAGAGCCTGCGTACCGCGGTCAGCATCCTGCTGTCGAGTCGGTTCCCGATGTGGATGGCGTGGGGTCCCGAGCTGACCTTCTTCTGCAACGCCGCCTACCGCCGCGACACGCTCGGCCGCAAGTACCCGTGGGCGCTGGGCCGGCCGGCCACCCAGGTGTGGGCCGAGATCTGGCCCGACATCGGGCCGCGCATCGACAAGGTGCTGACCTCGGGGCAGTCGACGTGGGACTCCGCGCTGCTGTTGTTCCTGGAACGGTCGGGGTTTCAGGAGGAGACCTACCACACGTTCTCCTACAGTCCGCTCCACGACGACGACGGCCGCGTCGTCGGGATGCTGTGTGTGGTCAGCGAGGACACCCAGCAGGTCATCGGCGAGCGCCAGATGGCGACGCTGCGCGACCTCGGCTCCGACCCGAGCGTGGTGCGCACCGAGGAACAGATCCTGTCCTTCCTCGAACGTCAGCTCAACCAGAATCAGCGCGACCTGCCGTTCACGCTGACCTACCTGTTCGACGACGACGGCACACCGCGACTGGCCGCCTCCACCGGCGTGGCCCCCGGACACCGGATCGCCCCGCCGCAGCTGGCCGGTGACAGCGTGTGGCCGGTCGCCGGTCCGGCGCGCGGTGAGGCGGTCGTCGTCGACCTCAACGACCCCGGCCTGCCGACCGGCGCGTGGCGGGACCCGCCCACCCGCGCGCTGGTGGTTCCGCTGCTGCAGCAGGGCGGATCACCGAGCGGGCTGCTGGTCGCCGGGCTCAACCGCTACCGGCCGCTCGACGAGACCTACCGCGGCTTCGTCACGCTGGTCGCCGGCCACATCGCGGCGGGCATCGCCAGCGCCCGCAACTACCAGGCCCAACAGCGGCGCGCCGAGGAACTGGCCGAACTCGACCGCGCCAAGACGACGTTCTTCTCCAACATCAGCCACGAGTTCCGGACCCCGCTGACGCTGATCCTCGACCCGGTCGCCGAGCTGCGCAGCCGCGACCGCGGCCTCGACGACCGCGCCCGCGAAGAGCTCGACATCGTGTGGCGCAACGGGTTACGGCTGGCCAAGCTGGTCAACACGCTGCTGGACTTCTCCCGCAACGAGGCGGGCCGGATGCAGGCCAGCTACGTGCCGGTCGACCTCGGCGCGGTCACCGCCGAACTCGCCAGCGTGTTCCGCTCCGCGGTCGAGCGGGCCGGACTGACCTTCACCGTCGACTGCCCGCCACTTCCCGACGCGGTCTACATCGATCGCGACATGTGGGAGAAGGTGGTCTTCAACCTGCTGTCCAACGCGCTGAAATTCACGTTCTCCGGCGGTATCTCGGTCACGGTGCGCCTGGACGGGGACACCGCGGTCGTCACAGTCGCCGACACCGGCGCGGGGGTGCCCGCCACCGAGATGCCGAGGCTGTTCGAACGGTTCCACCGGATCGAGAACGTGCGGTCACGCTCCAACGAGGGCAGCGGTATCGGCCTGGCTCTGGTCAAGGAGCTCGTCGAACTGCACGGCGGCACCATCGCGGCCGACAGCACCGAGGGCGTGGGCACCACGTTCACGATCCGGCTGCCGCTGGGCGCCGCACATCTGCCCGCGGACGCGATCACCGACGAGACCGACGCCCGGGCACCGCAGGACAGCGCTGAGCCCTATCTGCAGGAGGCGCTGCGGTGGCTGCCCGCCGAAACCCCGACCGTCGACGACGAAACACCCAGCCACACCGGCGCTTCCACGTTCGGGGCGACACCGCGGGTGCTGATCGCCGATGACAACGCCGACATGCGCGAGTACGTCGTGCGCCTGCTGCGCAACGACGGCTACCTCGTCGAGGCGGTCACCGACGGTCAGCAGGCGCTCGACGCGGTGCGGGCCCGGCCGCCCGACATGGTGGTCAGCGATGTGATGATGCCGGGGCTCGACGGCCTTCAGTTCGTCACCGCACTGCGCGCCGACCCGCGCACCGCGGCGGTGCCGGTGCTGCTGCTGTCCGCGCGGGCGGGGCAGGAGGCGGCCATCGACGGGCTGCAGGCCGGCGCCGACGACTATCTCGTCAAACCGTTCGCCGCCGCCGAACTGCTGGCCCGGGTGCGCGCGAACGTCAAACTCGCGCGGCTGCGCAATCATCACGCCCGGTGGCGCACCGCGCTGATCGACTCGCTCCAGGAGGCGTTCTTCGTCTGCGACGAGCACGGCGCGGTGATCGAGGTCAACGCCGCGTTCACCGACATCCTCGGCTACGGCGTCGACGGGCTGCCCTACCAGCCGATCCATCCGTGGTGGCCGTCGGCGGACTCCGACCCCGAGTCGCACCGCCGGGTCCTCGAGGCGTTCGACCGGATGCTGACCGAACCGCACGGCCGGTTCACCGTGCCGGTCACCCACCGCAACGGGCACCGACTGTGGATCACGGTGACCTACAACCAGATCGAGGACCTCGACACCGGCAGGCGGGTCATGGTCGGCACCTTCCGCGACGTCACCGCCGAGCACTACACCGTGCAGCGCGAGACCGCCCTGGCGGCGCTCAACCAGCAACTCGCCCAGGCGGATTCACTGCACGACGCGGTCCAGGCGGCGGCCGACGAGCTGCGCACCGTGTGGCGGGCCCGGCGCGTGGTCGCGGCCAAGTTCCGGGCTGGGACCGAGAGCACCGCCGAGCCGACGGACTTCGTCTGCGCGGGGGAGCCGGTGCGCTGGTCGCAGCTCGCGGCGGAGGTGCAGCGGACGATGTGGTCGCTGCGGGCCCGGGACTCCATGGTCATCGAGGACGCCAGCCCGGGGTCGGTGTTCATCTCGCTGCAGCACCCGCGCGGAGTGCTCGTCGTCTACCTCGAGCTCGCCGAACACCGCCCCTTCACCCCGGAGGACCGCACCCTGTTGACCGTGCTGGCCGGCCGGCTCGGGCAGGGGCTGCAGCGGGTGCACCAGCTCGACCAGCAGCGCGAGACCGCGCTCGCGCTGCAGCATGCGATCCTGGGGCCGACGGTCTCCAGCGGTTTCGCGGTGCGCTACCAGCCCGCGACGCGCCCGCTGCAGGTCGGCGGGGACTGGTATGACGTCGTCGACCTCGACGACGGGCGCATCGCGCTGGTGGTCGGGGACTGCGTGGGGCACGGGCTGGCCGCCGCGACCGTCATGGGCCAGCTGCGCAGCGCCTGCCGGGCGCTGCTGCTCGAGCACCCCAGCCCGGCCGTCGCGCTGGCCGCCCTCGACCGGTTCGCGGCCAGGCTGCCCGGCGCGCAGTGCACCACGGCGTTCTGCGCGGTGCTCGACCCGGACACCGGGGAGGTGCGCTACTCCGGCGCGGGCCACCCGCCGCCGGTGCTGGTGCTGCCCGACGGCACCGTCCGGATGCTCGAGGACGCGTCGGTCACCCCGCTCGGGCTGCCCTTCGACGAGGTCCGTCCGGAAGGGGTCACCGTCATTCCGCCGCGGGCGACGCTGCTGCTCTACACCGACGGGCTGGTCGAGCGCAGGCGTGAACCGCTCGACGCAGGGATCCGGCGGGCGACCGCGGTGCTTCAGGATCACCGCAATGTCACGCTCGACGATCTCGCCGACGAGATCATGATGCGGCTGGCGCCAGGCCAGGGCTACCAGGACGACGTCGCGCTCATGCTGTACCGCAGGCCGGCGCCCCTGGAGATCGAGATCCCGGCCGCCGCGGAACAGTTGGCTCCGACCCGAAAGGCGTTGCGGGACTGGCTGACCCAGGCCGGGATCGGACCCGTGCAGACGATGGACGTGCTGGTGGCGGTCGGGGAGGCGCTGGCCAACGCGATCGAGCACGGGCACCGCGACAGGCCCGGCGGCACCGTGACCCTGCGCGCCGTGGCGCTGGCCGACCGGCTGGACGTCACCGTCGTCGACACCGGTGTCTGGAAGCCGGTGCACTTCGACCCGGCCGCGCACCGCGGCCGCGGAATCGAGCTGATGCGGGCGCTGATGAGCGATGTCGCCATCGAGCCCGGTGACGGCGGCACCACGATCTCGATGAGCGCCAGGGTCGGGTGATGACCACCCCGCTGCAGTTGCGCACCGAGCGCGCCGACGACGGGTCGCTGCTGCTCGCCGCCGTCGGTGAGCTCGATCTCAGCAACATCGCTGAGTTCACCGCAGCCGTGGCGGAAATGGTTGCAGACCAACCCGATTCACCGATGACCGTCGACCTCTCGGCTGTCGAGTACCTCGACAGCGGCGCCATCAACGTCCTGTTCGGGCACGTCGGCAGGATCCGCCGGATCGTCGTCAACCCGATCCTGATGCCGGTGCTGCGGGTCAGCGGACTCACCGCGGTCGCCGCGGTGGTGGTGCCGGACGGTTAGGGCAGCACGGTGCGCATCAGCATCACGTTGTAGGCCGACCACAGCGACAGGTTGAAGTGCAACTCCTTACCCGTCGACCACGGATGCAGATACGGCGCGTAGATGCCGCCGGGGATCTCCGTCGAGCGCACCAGCACCCGCTCCGGACCCCACGGCCCCTGCGGGGCCGGCGCCGTGCGCATGACGACGTCGTTGGCGCCGTTGCCGTAGAGCACCACGTATTGGTTGAGGTAGGTGTTGAACTGCGCCGACATCTCCCCGACCGGACCCGGGATGACCGGGGTGGCTGCGCCGGGATCCCTGGGCACCCAGGCGTTTCGGTCGGCGTTCCAGTACTCGTAGCGACCCAGGTCGGGGATCGCGTCGGGCGGTACCCGCGCGATGAACGCCGAACCGCCGCGGCCCGCCGGGGTGCCGAAGGAGTACAGGTAGGGGTCGCCGGGCCCCGGCCGCAGGAACGCGCCCTGCTGAAAGTTCTGGTTGCCCGGAATGTGGTTGGCGATCTCCAGGCTGCCCGGCGCCGGGGTGCGCACACTGCCCGGGTACACGCCCCAGTGCTCACCGTTGTCCGGGGACACGGCGATCGCCGAGTAGTTGGTGGTCCACCGGCCGTCGGCGTCCCAGCTCTTGATCGACATGAAGTTCACGTACTGTTTGCCGCCCACCGCGATCCCGGCGGTCGGGATGATGCCCTTCTCGGTGGGCGCCCACTTCGTGGTGTTGATGATCTGCTTCGACAGGCCGGGTACCCACAGCGGTGAACCCGAATACCGGCTGCCCACAGCGCCGTCGGGCACCGACACCGTCCGCGACAGCGCGCCGTCGCGGGTGCGCAGCAGCACGTTGTACCGCCACTGCTGGCCCTTGACGCTGCAGTAGCCGTAGGTGTCGCCGAACGCCATCAGGACCTGGCGGTTGGCGGGATCGCCGTTGTCCCACATGATTCCGAGGTCGGTGCCGGTGATCGCGAACCGTCCCACGGTGTTGTTCGGGCTCTCCGGTCCGGTGACCCAGCCGACCAGTGTGGTGCCGGGCGGTGCCGGTGGTGGCGGCGGATCGGCGGGCAGCGCAGCGGCGTCGGGGACCGGTGCGGGGGCGTCGGGTACGACGGCCGCCTGCTGGCGCACCGGATTGCGCAGCGGCAGTTGGCCGAGCGACGGCAGCGGCGCCGCGTCGTTGGTGCCGCGCGGCCGGTGGCCGACGGGCGGCCCACCGGGTAGCGGCGGCGTCGCCTCGGTGTTGGGCGCGGCCGGCGGTTGGACGGCGGCCGCGGCACCGGAGCACGGTTCGGCGGCCGCGGTCGGTGCGGTGGCGGGCGCGACGCCCAGCGTCAGGCTCAACCCGACGGCCGCCGCCAGGGGGACCAGACGCGGCATGTCGCACCTCCCGGGTATGGACGCTGCCGCGAGCACGCCAGCGATGGGCGCAAGTGACGTTAGTGACGAATGCGACGAAAGTGATCTTCGTGTGCGGACCGGTACCCATCCGTGACCGTGTCGCAACCCGCGTACCGGGGTATCCGCGCGCACATGACGTCTGTCGACCAGGCCACCGACACCGCGCCGGAGACCAAGCTCAAGCGCAACATCACCGGGCCGCTGCTGTATCTGTTCATCCTCGGCGACGTGCTGGGCGCCGGAATCTACGCGCTGATGGGTGTGCTGGCCGGCGATGTCGGCGGCGTGCTGTGGGCGCCGCTGCTGCTGGCGCTGTTCCTCGCGCTGCTGACCGCCGGTTCCTACGCCGAGCTGGTCACCAAGTACCCGGAGGCCGGCGGCGCCGCGGTGTTCGCCGAACGGGCCTTCGGCAGGCCGATCGTGTCGTTCCTCGTCGGGTTCTGCATGCTGGCCGCGGGCGTGACCAGTGCCGCCGGACTGGCGCTGGCGTTCGCCGGTGACTACCTGACCACGTTCATCGACGTGCCCGCCGTGCCCGCGGCCATCGTGTTCCTGGCGTTGATCGGCTGCCTGAACGCCCGCGGCATCAGCGAGTCGGTCAAGAGCAACGTGGTGATGACGGTGATCGAGCTGACCGGCCTGCTCATCGTCGTCATCGCGGTCGCGGTGATGGTCGGTGGCGGGCGCGGCGACGTCGGCCGGGTCACCGAGTTCCCCGACGGCGCGACGCCGGGGCTGGCGGTGCTCAGCGGCGCGATCGTCGCGTACTACTCGTTCGTCGGGTTCGAGACGTCGGCCAACGTCGCCGAGGAGATCCGCAATCCCGGCAAGGTGTACCCGACCGCACTGTTCGGGGCGCTGATCACCGCCGGTGTGCTCTACGCCCTGGTGGGACTGGCCAGCGCGATCGCCCTGCCCGCCGACCGGCTGGCCGAATCGTCCGGACCGCTGCTCGATGTGGTGTCCGCCGCCGGTGTGGGCGTGCCCGACTGGGCGTTCAGCGCGATCGCGCTGGTGGCGGTGGCCAACGGCGCGTTGCTGACGATGATCATGGCGAGCCGGCTGACCTACGGCATGGCCGAGCACCGGCTGCTGCCCGCGGTGCTGGGCCGGGTGCTGCCGAACCGGCGCACCCCGTGGGCGGCGATCGTGGCCACGACGGTGGTGGCGATGCTGCTCAGCCTCGTCGGGGATCTGTCGACGTTGGCCGAGACGGTGGTGCTGCTGCTGTTGTTCGTGTTCATCGCCACCAACGTCGCGGTGCTGGTGCTGCGCCGAGACACCGTGGCGCACCCGCACTTCCGGGTGTGGACCGCGATCCCCGTGCTCGGGGTGGCCTCCTGTGTGCTGCTGCTGACCCAGCAGACCGCCACGGTGTGGCTGTTCGCGGCCATCATGCTGGCCGTCGGCGCCGTGCTGTATCTGGCCGCCCGCTTCACATCCCGGGTCAGGGGAACCTCTACGGTGGATGCGTCCGAAGACACTCGAAGAGGAGAGCCGTGAGCGACGCCGTTCCGGGAATCACCGGTATCCACCACATTTCGATCACCGTCACCGACATCGAGGCCAGCATGGCCTGGTACGAGAAGCTGTTCCAGGCCAACCGGCTGCCGGTCAAGTTCCCGCACTACGGTTGCGAGGACAGCGGTTACGCGGAGTTGCTGATCGAACCGCGGTCGGGGCTGGCGATCGGCCTGCACAAGAACACGGCCAACAACGGTGAGAAGTTCGACGAGGCCAGGACGGGCTTGGATCACGTTGGGCTGCAGGTCTCCTCGCGGGAGGAGCTGGAGGCCTGGACCCGTCGCCTCGACGAACTGGGCATCCCGCACTCCGGAATCCAGGCCGAGCAGGAGCCGTTCCCGTTCGCGACCGTGGTGTTCCGCGACCCGGACAACATCCAGCTGGAGCTGTTCGTCGCGGGCTGACCGATTTCCCGGCGTGGCGCCGGTCGAGTTGCCTAGGCTGCGGCCATGGCACTCGATCGCGCCGCCGCCGTCGCCGGCACCATCCGGCTGGCCTCAGGAGTCTCGTTCCTCGTCGATCCGCTGCGCGCCAACAAGGTGTGGGGTGGCACCGAGGAGTCCTCGCCCACAGCACGATTGCTGTTGCGGTCGATGGGCTACCGCGACGCGCTGATCGGCGGGCTGCTGCTGTCCGCCGCGCTGCGCGGACGTGACACCCGCGGCTGGTTCCTCGCCTCCGGCGGCGCCGACGCCGCCGACCTGCTCGGCGGGATCGGCGTGCACCACGAGATGACGCGCGCCCAGCGGCTTGTCGGGCTCGGGGGAGCGGTGGTCGGCATCGGTGTCGGGCTGTGGGGTGCGCTGCGGCGACCGGCCCGCGCCGACGCCTGACGGTCAGCGGGTCAGCAGCAGACAGCCCGCGATCGGCCCGCCGCCGGCCGCGGCGACCGCCACCTCCGGCTGACGTGGCACCTGACGGTCCCCGGCCTGCCCGCGCAGCTGCAGGCACGCCTCGTGCAGCAGCCAGTAGCCGTGCATCCGGCCCGCCGACAGCTGCCCGCCGTAGGTGTTGAGCGGCAGGTCGCCGTCGAGAGCGATCCGGGTGGCGCCCTCCACGAACGGGCCGGCCTCGCCGTCGCCGCAGAAACCGAGCGCCTCCAGCCACGCGAACGTGAGAAACGTGAAGCCGTCGTACAGTTCGGCGACGTCGACGTCGGAGGGCCGCAGCTCGGTGCGCGCCCACATCTCGGCGGCCGCGTCGGTGGACGCCATCTTCGGATAGTCGTCGCGGTGGAACCACCCACCCGACCCGTAGGAGCCGCCGACCGCGGCGACCCGCACCGGCGGGGCCGGGCAGTCCGCGGCGTGGTCGGCGCGCGAGATCACCAACGCGATCGACCCGTCGATCGGGACATCGCAGTCGAACAGGCCGAACGGTGTCGACACCGGCCGCGCGGCCAGGTAGTCGTCCATCGTCATCGGATCACGGTAGGTCGCAAGCGGATTGCGCGCGGCGTTGCGCCTGCTGTTGATGGCCAGCCAGCCCAGCTGCTCCTTGGTGGTGCCGTACAGCTCCATGTGCCTGCGGCAGTGCATCGCCAGCCAGTTGGCGGCCGAGTACGCGTGCGCGGCCATCAGGTCGCCGAGATCGCCGAACGGGGGGATATGCCGCCGGGTTCCGGGAACCCGCGGCTCCACGGGCGGATTCGCCATCGGGTTGGGACCCGACGGTCCCTTCTGCGTCATCGTCCCGCCCAGCATCTGCACGGTGCGGTAGACCAGCACGTGGTGGGCGCGCCGCTGCGACACTGCCATCAGCGCGGAGATGACGGGGGTGAGCAGACCTCCGGTCGGATAGGCGAATCCGGGATCGGCGGCCCGATTGCCGAGCGCGGCGATGACATCGGCGGCCGGGACGTCGCCGAGTGTGCTCACCCCGTCGATGTCGGCGGCCGTCAGCCCGGCGTCGGCGATCGCGGCGTTGACGGCCTCCATGGTCAGCTCCATGGCAGGGATCCCGCTGCGCCGCCCGATGCGGGATATGCCGAGACCGCTGATGATCGCGTCCTTCTCGAACTTCTCCACCGGGCGCTCCTCTTTCGGCGACAGCGGATCCGACTGTACTTTGCTAAGCGTGTCCGATGAAGCCGCACCCGCCCGCATGTTGCCGCCGCTCGACGAGCACAACCGGGCGTACTGGACCGGTGGCCGGGACGGTCGGCTGCTGATCAGCCGGTGCGGCGGCTGCGGGCTGTGGGTGACGCCGCCGGCAGCGCAGTGCCCGGACTGCGACGCCGAACTCGCGCCGACGCCGGTGTCCGGGCGGGGCACGGTGTTCACCTACACGGTCAACCATCAGCCGTTCAACCCCGCGGTGCCGGTCCCGTACGTGATCGCGATCGTCGAGCTCGAGGAACAGCCGGGCCTACGCGTGGTGGCCAATATCGTCGGCTGCGAACCGGATTCGGTGCGGGTCGGGATGGCGGTCGAGGTGGATTTCGAGCGGCAACCTCACAGCGGGGAGGAGGCCTTCGTGCCGGTGTTCCGGCCGCGGTCCTGACCGCCGGCCGGACGCGCGCCCACCACCAGCGGGCTGTCCCAGATCGCCCCGGTGAGCGCGGCGGCGCCCAGGGCGGTCAGGCCGGCCATCGCGATCAGTGTGTCAGCGTCCATGACCTCTACATACCCACTGACACCGCCGACTATCCGTGAGCCCGAGTCCTCTTCAGCGCGCCCGTTTCACCAGCAGGTCGGCGCGGTGGATCATCAGGCTCCTGCCGCGGACGGTGATCCAGCGGCGCTGCGCGAACTCCGACATCGCCTTGTTCACCGACTCTCGTGAGGCGCCGACCAATTGGGCGATCTCGGCCTGGGTGAGATCGTGGTCCAGGTGTAGTTCGTGGCCGGTGCGGACACCGAACCGCCGGGCGAGGCGCAGCAGCTGTTTGGCGACGCGGCCGGGGACGTCGGTCGAGTTGAGATCGGCGATGAGATCCTCGGTGCGCTGCAGCCGGCGCGCCAGCACGCGCATCAGCTGCACGGCGACGTGCGGGCGGCCCGCGACACAGCCGCACAGCGCGGCGTGGTCGATACCGGCGAGTGTCACATCGGTGAGCGCGGTGGCCGACCCGGCGCGCGGGCCGGGGTCGAAGATCGACTCGGCACCGAAGATGTCCGTAGGCCCGAGGATGCCGAGCAGCTTCTCGCAGGTCTGCGGGGCGCACCAGTGCAGTTTCACCTTGCCTGTCAGGATGACGTACAGCTGGCTGGCGTGTTCGCCCTCGCGGTAGATGCGGCTGCCGGCGCGCACGGACATCGTCTGAAACCGACTGGCCAGTGCCGACATATCGTCGGGCGGCAGGCCGTGCAGGATCGGCGACCGTGCCAGGGCGGGGTCGACGCGGCGGTTAGCCGGCGCGGCGGCGACGTCGAGCATGCTCGCGGTTACCCGCCGCGCGAGTTTGCCAAACGCGCCTTCAGATGCGGGCGATGTTCTCGAGGATGATCTCGCGCGCGGTCTCGTAGAACGCGCTGATCAGTGTCGAGAACGACAACTCGAACGGGTAGATCATGTGCACGTCGAGGGCGTCGAGCTGCCAGTCCGGCAGCACCGGAACGAGGCTGCCCGCGCGCAGTTCGTCGGTGCAGATGATCTGCGTCGGCATCATCCCGATACCCAGCCCCTGCATGATGTACTGCTTACACACCTGAAAGTTGTTGGCTCTGGCGCGAACCGACGGAGTCAGCTCATGGCGGGTGGAGTTCCGGCGCAGTGTGACGCGCCTGGGTCCGCCGAATCCGAAGTCGATGAACGGCAGTGATTCCAGATGCGCCGGCTCGGTGATCGGCTGGGGCAGCTGGGTGACGAAACCCGCTGAGGCACACAAGAACAACTCGAGGTCGAACACCTTGCGCGCGATGAGCGTGGAGTCCTGGAGCGGGCCGGTGCCGAACACCACGTCGAACCCGTCGCGGATGGGGTCGACCATGCTGTCGACGAGCCTGATATCCAGCCGCGAGTTCGGGTAGCGCGCCAGGAAGGCCGCGCCCACCCGCGAGGCGTAGTCGATGCCCACGAACACCGGGATCGCCACCCGCAGCTCGCCGCGCGGCTCCTGGCGGCTGCTCTCCACCAGGGCGCGCACGCCGTTGGCCTCGGTGAGGATGTTGACCGCGTGCGCATAGACCTTCTCACCGAGGTCGGTGACGGTGAGCTGGCGGGTGTTCTTGCGCAGCAGCTTGATGCCGAGGTCGGCCTCGAGTCTGGCCAGCTTGCGGCTGACCGTCGACTTCGGCATTCCGAGCAGTGTTGCCGCCTTCGACAGGCTGCGGTTCTCCACGACCTTCCCGAACACCAGCAGCGCGTCGATGTCGAACGGCAGGTTCTGCTCCACCGTGCTCCTTCGCCCGCTCGTGTCCTCCGTTCCAAATATGCAACACGGTGTTGCGTCAATGGGTCTGTTTCGGCTATTTCGGCGGCGGTACGTTCGGCCTACCGTCTTCGGCCCTACGGAGGAGTGATCCGTGAGTACCGACAGCCTGGTGACCAAACCCGCGAGCGGCCACTGGACCGACGCATACCCCGAACTCGGCCGCGGCCCGGTGTCGCTCGAGGACTGCGTCTCCCCGGAGTTCTACGAGAAGGAGATCGAGCACATCTTCCGCAAGACGTGGCTGTACGTCGGCCGCGTCGAACGGGTGCCGAGACCCGGTAGCTACTTCACCCGGGAGTTCCGGTTCCTCAACACCTCGGTGATCATCGTCCGCGGCAAGGACGACAAGATCAGGGCCTTCCACAACATCTGCCCGCACCGCGGCAACAAGATGCTGTGGGAGGACGACCCGTTCAAGGAGGTGGAGGGTCGCGCCCCGCTGCTGTACTGCCGGTTCCACGGCTGGCGCTACAAGCTCGACGGGTCACTGCACTCGACCACCCGCAAGGATCTGCTGCTGGACTTCGACGCCGACAGCTGCCGGGTTCCGGCCATCCAGTGCGATGTGTGGGAGGGGTTCATCTTCATCAACCTCGACCCGCACAACACCGAGTCGGTGCGCGACTATCTCGGCGAACTGGCGCACGGCATCGAGGGATACCCGTTCGCGGGTCCGCACCAGGTGTACAAGTTCACCGCCGAACTGCAGTGCAACTGGAAGATCTTCCTCGACGGGTTCGCCGAGAGCTACCACGGTCCCTACCTGCACGCGTCGTCGTTCGGCACGGTGACCGCGGAGGCGCGCGACGCCCTCGACAAACCGAACCCGTTCACCGATGCGCTGGCCTATCAACTCAAGGGGCCGCACCGGATGTTCTCGTTCTCCGGTGAGCCGTCGCAGAAGACGCCGTACTCCAAGCCGATCGAGTGCGTCTTCGAGGCCAGTGCCGCCGGGCCGTGGAACAAGCGCGACGACCGCGGCCCGCTGCCGCCCGGGCTGAACCCGACCCGCTCGGAGCGCTACGGCTTCGACTCGTTCCAGTTCTTCCCGAACTTCATCCTGATCTTCGGGGCCTCCGGGTTCACCGTGCACACGCACTGGCCGACCGGGCCGCACTCACACATCTTCGAGACCGAGATGTACTACGACCCGCCGCGCACCCACAAGGAGCGGCTCGGCCAGGAGCTGACGGTCACATACCTCAACGACATCATCCTCGAGGACGCCAGCCCGTCGGAGGGGCTGCAGGCCATGCTGAACAGTGGTGCGCTGACCCACTTCACGTTCAACGACGAGGAGATCCTGCTGCGCCACTTCCACAAGGTGGTGGCCGACTACGTCGACGAGGGCGAGCGGGCGAAACGCGCGAAGGAGAGGGTGAGCCGATGAGCGCCGTTCTGCCACCGGAGTTCTCGCATCTGGAGCCGCTGGTCGACGAGTGGGCCATCGAGGACGGGCATCAGCGCTACGTCAAGCGGGTCAACAGCACGATGGAGGAGATCCGCGCGTTCTACGACGCGGTGATGCCGTACGCCGAGGAGGCGCGCGACTACGTCGACAAGTTCCCCTACGGCGAACCGCTGCCCGAGGACGTCGCGAATCTCCGCAACCTGCTGTACTCGTTGATCACCGTGTCGCTCGCGGTCGAACTGTGGGGCCAGCCGCGAGTCAAGCATTCGGCCGACACGATCCTGACGAGAGTGAGCTGAGTCGCCGTGAGCCTGACATCCTCCCTGGAGATCATCGACTGCACGCCGCGCATCGGCAGCGAGATCCGCACCGACCTCGACACGCTGCTGTCCGGCCGGGAAGCCGAAAGGATCCGCGCCACACTGGAACAACGCGGTGTGGTGTTCTTCCGCGGGCTGCAGATCAGCGACGAGCAGCAGGTGGCGATCGCCAGGACGCTGGGCACCGTCGTCGCCAACGAGGGGGAGGACGGGATCTACAAGATCTCCCTCGACGAGTCGGTCAACCAGCGCGCGAAGTATCTGAAGGGTTCGCTGTTCTGGCATTTCGACGGCTCCCTGCAGCCGTATCCGAACCTGGCCACGCTGCTGCGGGCGGTGCGGTTGTCCGACACCGGCGGTGACACCGAGTTCTGCAACACCTACGCCGCCTACGACGATCTGCCGCAGTCCGACAAGGAGCTCATCGCCGATCTGCGCGTCGTGCACAGCGCCGAGCGCTCGCAGTACTACGTTACGCCGGAGATGAGTTACGAAGAGATCGCCTTCTGGCAGAAATCGCCGACGAAGGAGTGTCCGATCGTGTGGACGCACCGGTCCGGCCGCAAATCGCTGCTGCTGGGCGCGACGGCGGACTACGTCGTCGGCATGTCGCCCGAGGAGAGCCGGGCGCTGCTGGCGCGGTTGCGTGACTGGGCCACCCAACCGCAGTACGTCTACCGGCACCGCTGGCAGGTCGGCGATCTGCTGATCTGGGACAACACCGGCACGATGCACCGCGCGCTGCCGTATCCGGAGGACAGCGGCCGGCTCATGCACCGGACGATCCTGGCTGGCGAAGAGCCACTGAATTGACGCCTTCTGCGTTGAAGCTGGGCATCACCACGCCCGTCGTCACCAACGTCGCCGGCGCACCCCTGACATGGGAGGCCGACGCCGGCATCGCCGAGATCGCCCGCGTCGCGCAGGAGGCCGACCGGCTCGGCTACCACCACCTGACCTGCAGCGAGCACATCGGTGTGCCGTCAGCGGAGGCGGGGCGGCGGGGTTCGCGGTACTGGGATCCGTTGGCCACCTTCGGCTATGTGGCCGCGCGCACCGAACGCATCCGGTTGGTCACCATGACGCTGGTGCTCGGGTACCACCACCCGCTGGCGATCGTGAAGCGGTACGGCACCCTCGACCACGTCAGCAACGGCCGCGTCATCCTCGGCGTCGGCGTCGGCACCCTCAGGGAGGAGTTCGACCTTCTCGGCGCGCCGTTCGAGGACCGCGGCCCCCGCGCCGACGACGCGCTGCGTGCCCTGCGGGCCGCGTTGGCCAGCAACGAGCCCAGTTACCACGGCGAGTACTACTCGTTCGAGGGCCTGACCGTCGATCCGTGCGCGCTGCAACCGCACATGCCGATCTGGGTGGGCGGACGCACCCGACGGTCGCTGCGGCGCGCGCTCACCCTCGCCGACGGCTGGTGCCCGTTCGGTATCCCGGTGCAGACCGCCGCGGAGTGGTTGCGCGCCCGCGAGATTCCGCCCGGCTTCGAGGTGGTGCTGGCCGCCGACCGCGCGCTGGATCCCGTCGGCGACCCGGATGCCACCGCCGCCGCGCTGCGCGAACTGGCCGCCGCGGGCGCCACGATCGTGTCCGCCCGGTTCCGCCACCGTTCGCTGACGCACTATCTCGAGCAGTTGCAGGCGCTGACCGAACTGCGGGCTCAACTCGAAGGGTGACCATGACAGACCAACCGCTGCTGACGCCACTGGCCCCGCAGGAGTGGGGCGAGGACGAGTACGCCGCCGTCGGCGCGCTGATGGGCATCCCGGGTGACCAGGTGCCGCGCGCCGGCTCCGGTGATCCGCGCGATCCTTCCCGGTTCGACATCCTCGGTGTGCTGGCCCGCCACCCCAAGCTGGCCAGGAAGTTCCTGATCTTCAACGCGTATCTGCTGCAGGACGGTGAGCTGCCTGCGCGGCTGCGGGAGCTCGCGGTGCTGCGGCTGGCGTATGCGCGCCGCTCGGTGTTCTTCTGGGCCGAGCACGTGCGGATCGCCAGGGCCAGCGGGCTTTCCGACGATGAGATCGCCCGGATCGCCTGCGGTAACAGCGGTTTCGACGGGGTCGACCGGTTGGTGCTGGAGGCCACCGACACGGTGTTGACCACCGGCCGCGCGACACCGCAGCAGTGGCGCACCCTGGTGGACGAACTCGGCACACATCAGGCGATGGAGCTGCTGTTCGTCATCGGAACCTACGGGATGCTGGCGTCGGCGTGCGACACCTGGCAGCTCCGCCCGCCGCCGGACAGCCCGGAGCTGCCGGACTAGGCGTCGTCGGGCCTGCGGCGCCAGCTGCGCACACCGCGATGCGCGGCGTACGCGCCGGCGACCGCCGTGACACACCACACCCCGACCGCGACATAGGTCAGCGGCGTGTTCAGGTCCGAGATCGACGCCCCCAGCGCGGTGTAGACGAACGCCCGCGGCACCGAGCCGATGAACGCGCCGACGGCCATCTGCCACAACGGAACTCCGAAAGCCCCGAAGGCGTAGGAGGCCAACGCGTCGGAGACGCCGGGCACGAACCGCTGACCCACCACGGCCCACAGCCCGCCGCGCTCGATCAGACCGTCGAGCTTCTGCGAGCGCTGGGCGCCCAGCAGGGCGCGGGCACTGTCGCGTCCGGCCCGCCGGCCGATCAGGCTGGCCGTCACCGCGGTGCCGACCGTCGCCCCCAACGTGACGAATGTGCCGACCAGGGGGCCGAACAACAGGCCGCTGGTGGCGGCCAGGATCGGCCCCGGTACCAGCACCGCGCCCAGCAGCGCCGACACCGGGACGTAGACCAGGGGTGCGACAGGTCCGGCGGCCGCGACCACCGCCCGGATCCGGTCGACGTCGATGATGTCGGCGACCGCGGCGAGGTAGAACATCACCGCCAGGAAGGCCACGAAGACCAGCAGCCGGACGATGTGTGGCCGCAGGGGCTCGTCGCTGGTGGTCATGTCCCCGTCATCTTGCCGTACGCGGGGAGCGCCGTTCAGGTCCAGCGGCTGTCGAAGCCTTCCCGGCGCGCCTCGAGCTGGGCGCCGCGCTGCTCGGGTGTGACGAAGTCGTCGGCGGGCAGGTAGTCGCGGAGCTGGTCGTGCGTCATCACCTGCTGCTCGACGATGCGCGGCCGGACACCCTCGGGGTCGAGCTTCTGGAACCGGATCGCGACGGCGCCCTGGTTCAGCCCGCCGGTGGCCACCCAGTTCGCCGCGCCGGGATCGGTGGGGGAGATCACCAGCGTGTAGGTGCCGTCGGCGTTGCGCTTGGCCTGTTCGATGTTGAGGCTGGCCGGCTCGCTGACGTAGTCACCGGTGATGGTCCAGATGTTGTAGATCGGGACGACGAAGTACCCGGCGTCGCCCGGGTCGATCGTCAGGACCAGCACCTCGTCGTCGGCGAGCTGGAAGTGGCCGTTGCTCTGCAGCTGGTTGGCCAAAAACTCCGCGTTGCTCGACGGTTGGCCGATTTCGTTGACCGGGCGCCGGGAACCGGTGTCGGGGTCGTGGGTCGCCAGCGCCATGTACTTGGCCTGCTCGGAGGCGCCGCGCACCACGAGGATCACGGCGGTGAACACCCCGCGCAGCAGCGGCGGCATGTGCGGAAGCGGTGGCACCAACGACACCAGCGTGGTCAGCAGCGGGTTGTCGCTGACGAACTGCCCGAGGAACGCGAACCCGCCGATCTGGGCGAACAGGCTGTTCGGCGGCCCGCCGACGCGCTCGATGGACAGGCTCATCGGTACCTCGGAGTTCCAGTCGCCCAACGTGTCTCGCGCCGCGATGATCGTCGACCCGGCGGTCAGTTGCAGATGGTTGCGGCGACCGTTGGCCGGTTCCCGGCTCACCGTGATCGTGAAGTAGCCGTTCTCGTCGACGTCGATATCGTCGGCGGTCAGGATCGATGATGTCTTGCCGGACAGGCCCTCGAGCACGCTGAACGTGACGTCGGCGGGCCTTCCGTTCTCGTCGAGGTTGTGGAACCTGCCGGTGATCACGTACTCCGAGGCCCCGTTGACGCCCATGAACCGGTAGACGGTGTCGGGGTTGTCGTAGAGGATGCGCGACCCGCCGACCGCCTGACCGAACCAGAGGTGCGGCGGGGCGACCTGCGTGACCACCTTCGGGTTCATCGAGTCGAGCAGTTGCTGCTGGAACGCCGCGGCCATCGCGTACTCGTCGACGGCGCGGTTGAGCGCCGCCCGGTTCTCCGCATCGATACCGTCCGGGTAGAGCCGCTTCGCCTCGGTCAGGAACTGGTGGCGCAGAACCATTTTCATCAGCAGCACCGGCAGCGTCTGGACGGTGCGGGTGGCGGTCTTCTCGGCGGCCAGCTGTTCCGGGGTGGCCAGCGGTGAGGTCTGCGCCTGCACGCCGATCTCACGCCGCACGAAGCCCAGCGCCGCCCATGCAGTCGGCGGCTCCTGCGGCGGAGCGATCGGTGCGGTGTTGGTGATGCCGCCGACGTTGACGCCCAGCGCCGACAGTGTCGTCGTGACGACGGTGCGCACCCCGGTGGCGACGGCCGCGGCGACCGGCGGTGCGGCCCGGCGCTCGACCGCCGGTTCCGCGGCCGACGGCGCGGGATCGGTGCCGGCCTCGGTGTCGGTGTCGGTGACGGTGTCCGGCGCGGTGTCGGTGTCGCTCGTCGCTGCCTTGTCGGCGCTGCGGTCCTTGCGCGAGATGTTCGTCTGCGCGCTGATGGTGACCTGAGAGGCCTTGGTGCGCAGTCGAGTCGGACGGCGGCCGGTGTCGCTGCTGCCACCGGGCTCGTCGTCTGGGCCCGCCCCCTCGGCGTCGTTGGTGGCGGCGTTGGTGGCGTCGTCGGCGGTGTCGTCGTTCTGCGCCGTCTGCGGATCGGGCTTCTCGGTGCCGGCGTCGGTGCCCGAGTCGGATGCACCCCCGTCGGCCGAGGTGCCGGGGGAGTCGTCGTCCTGCGCGAACGCCAATCCGGGACTGCTGGCGATCGCCGCCCCGAGGCCGAGGGCGACCGCGAGCGCCCCGACCCTGCCGATGAACCGTGCGTAGCTGCTGGGCGTCGTTGCCACCGCGGGATCCTTCCGAGCAAACTCCGTGCCTCACGGTAGCCGAAATGACGGGTCCGTCGACCCGACTTCGGCAGGGTCTTCTCTCACCCGGTCAATTTGTGTACCGTTTGGTACATGATTACCGAGTGTGCCATCGACATCGATGCGCCCGCCGGGTTGGTGTGGTCGGTGTTCAGTGACGTGCAGCGGTGGCCGGAGTGGACCGCCTCGGTCACCCGGCTACGCGGGCTCGACGGCCCGGAACTGCTGGTGGGCAGGCGATTCGCGATCAAGCAACCCCGTATGCCGGAACTGGTGTGGACGGTGACCGAGGTGTCGCCCGGAACCTCGTGGACGTGGGAGCAGCGCTCCCCGGGCGGGTTGACCGTGGCCCGTCACGAAGTCACGGCGACCGGGGAGCACACCACCCGGGTCAGCCAGCGGCTCGACCAACGCGGACCGGTGGGGGCGCTGTTCGGAATGCTCACGCGCGGGATGACGCGCCGCTACCTCGACATGGAGGCGACGGGCCTGAAGATGCGCAGTGAGCAACTCCAGCATGGCCCGACCGCCTGACCTGCGACGCCGCCAGGAACTCCTCGACGCCGTCGTCGAGGCGGTCGCGGCCGGCGGTATCGGGGACCGGTCACTGCGCGAGCTGGCTGAGGCCGTCGGCACCAGCCATCGCATGCTGCTGCACCATTTCGGATCGCGGGACGAGCTCCTGCTGGCGATCGTCGCCGAGGTCGAGAAGCGGCAGATGGCGCTGCTGGCCGAGCTGCCCGCTGATCCGGCCGACGCGATCGCCGCGATGTGGGCGAACCTGCGCAGACCGGAACTGCGCCCGTTCGAGCGGTTGTTCTTCGAGTGTTACGCCCGCGGGGTGCAGGGCGAGCAGCCGTTCGCGCGGATGCTGCCCGCCGCGGTGGCCGACTGGCTGACCCGGGGTAGCGGACTCGACCCGGCGCTGATGCGGCTCGGGCTGGCGGTCGCGCGCGGTCTGCTGCTCGACCTCGTCGCCACCGAGGACCTCGACGGCGTGGACGCGGCGGCCGCGGCGTTCGCGCGGCTGGTGCGCGCTAATCCTTCGTGATCGTGAGCACCTCGGCGTTGGGCAGGCTGCTCAGCGCCTCGGGTGCGGCCAGCAGCTTCGCGCCGCGGATGCCGGCTCCGATGATGACGGGGCCCGCCGCGACGACCTTCTCGTCGATCAGGATCGGCCAGTCGGACGGCAGCCCGACCGGCGTGATACCGCCGTACTCCATCCCGGTCAGCGACACCGCGGTGTCCATCGGTGCGAACGAGATCTTGCGGGCGCCAAGGTGTTTGCGCACGATGCCGTTGATGTCTGCGCGGGTGCTGGCCAGCACCAGACACGCCGCGAACCAGGTGCGCTCGGCCCGCCGGGCCTCGACGACCACGCAGTTGGCGGACGCGTCCAGTCCGATGTCGTAGTGCTCGCAGAACGCGGCGGTGTCGGCGAGTTCGGGATCGATCCCGCTGACCCACAGGCCGTCCCGCAACAGCGGCCGCACCGGTTCGGCGACCAGTTCCGGCGCCGTGGCCGCGGGCACGAACGTCAACCGTCCGAACTGCATCTCACTCCTCACTGCTTCGTCTCGTGCCGATGAACTCCAGCAGGCGGGGGTCATCGGAGGTGAACACCTCGACCTCCTCGCCGCCGTCGCAGCGCAGCAGCGCCACCGTCACCGCGGTCTCACTGCGGGCACGGACCACCCAGATGGCACCCGCATCCTGCCAGCGCTGCAGTTCTGCGATCCGGTCGACGGCCATAGCTCTACCATCCCATCGCATGGGTTCCCGCGTGCGGATCGCCCGGGTCTACGAGTCGCCGGCCCCGGGTGAGGGCACGCGGGTGCTGGTCGACCGGCTGTGGCCGCGGGGGATGCGCCGGGACGATCCGCGGGTGGGCCGCTGGCTGCCGGAGGTCGCGCCGTCGGCGGAGCTGCGGCGCTGGTACGCGCACCAGCCCGGGCTGTTCGACCAGTTTGCTGAGCGCTACCGCGCCGAGCTCGCCGAGGGGACCGGCGCCGACGCGCTCGCCGCGCTGCGCGCGCTGCTCGACGAGGGGCCGTTGCTGCTGGTGACGGCCACCCGCGAACCCGGGCAGAGTCACGCCGCGGTGCTGCGAAACATGCTGTCGGGGGACCGGGGGCTGAGCCGCCCGCAGGGCCGGGGAAGGTAACCCTCACCTTAGTAGCTCGGGTAGGCTGCGAGGCGCGATGACTGAGATTGACGACGCTCCGGCTCCGGTGCTCCCACGCGAGCTGACCGAGATCTTCGACGAGGTGCGGGCGGTGCCGGCGCCGCCGACCCCGACGCTGGGTGATCCCTACGAGATCCGGCTCGTGGACCCCGACCGGGACTCGGAGATGATCTCGGAGTGGATGAACCGTCCACATCTCGTCGAGGCGTGGGAGTACCCGTGGCCGCCGGAACGATTCCACCGGTATCTCAGCGCGCAACTGGCCGGCGAGTACTCCCGGCCGTTCATCGGAAGCTTCCGCGGCCAGCCGTTCGTCTACATCGAGCTGTACCGCGCCGCCAAGGACTCGATCGCGCCGCGCTACGACGCCGACCCGCACGACATCGGCATGCACGCCGCGATCGCCGAGCTGCGGTTCGTCAACCGCGGTATCGCCCCGATCCTGTTGCCGCGCTTGACCGCCAACATCTTCGAGCTCGACCCGCAGTGCCGCCGGATCATGTTCGATCCGGACTACCGCAACACGGGCGCCAGGGGCGTCTGCGAGTACGCGGGCTGCGAGTTCCTCGGCGAGCACGACATGTCGAACCGCCGGATGGCGCTGTACGCGCTGCACCGCGACAGATAACCGGGCAGCCGCGAAGTGACCGAAAGCCCCTACACCAGCCACTCCGCGACTGCCCGGCAGCCTTCACGGGTCGAGGTTGAACTCGGCGTAGCCGTCGTGGTCGGGCTTCATCCCCGCGGCGACCAGCTCCCAGAGCACCTCGTCGGTCCCGCCGCCGACCCGGGCCAGTTTCATGTCCCGCCACCACCGGCCGAGCGGGGTCTCGTCGACGAGATAGCCGGAACCCCCGAAGATGTGCATGCACTCGCTGATCACCTCTTCGCCGAGGCGGGCGGCGCTGACCTTGATGCCGGCACAGGTGCGCAGATCCAGCTTCCCGGTCGCGGCGATGCCGTCGAGTGCGAAGCGCAGCATGTCCACCCGGGCCTGCAGATCGGCGATTCTCAGTCGCAGCGCCTGGTGCTCGTACAGCGAGTGGCCGAACTGACGGCGAACCATCATGCGCGCCAAAGTGATACCGATAACACGCTGCGCCGACGTGGAGACCAGGCCTGCCGCCGACAGCCGCTCCTGCGCCAGGCCCCAGGAGATCGCCGCCAGGCCGATGCCGGGGCGGGCGACCAGGGCGTCGGCGGGCACCCAGGTGTCGATGTGCACGGCGGCGGTGTCCAGTGGGCCGGCCCCGACCTTGCGGTAGGGCGACTGGATCTCGCACTGCGCCAACGGCACCGCGATCACCACGACGTTGCCGTGCTTGCTGTTCGGGTCGTGGTCGACGTTGCGCGCCACGCACATGACGTGGTCGGCGATCGGGGACAGCGACACGAACTTCTTGACGCCGGTGACCCGGAATCCGTCCCCGTCGGTGCGCACCTCGGTGCCGACGATCTGCAGGTCGGAACCGCCGGACTGCTCGGAGGCGCCGATGCACAGCACCGCCTCGCCGCGGATCGCGCGTTCGGCGATGTCCTTGAGGTAGTCGGACTTTCCGAAGCGGCGCAGGATCGCGATGGCCGCGTCGTGCAGGCCGACGCCGACGCCGATACCCGCCGAGCCCAGGGTGCCCAGCTTGCGGGCGAGGTCGATGACCTTGCCGACGTCCGGATGTGCCTGGCCCGGCGCCCACTTCGCGGAGAACACCCCGGAGTCGCCGAGGTAGGGGATCAGGTCACGCGGAAACCGTTCGGTCTCTTCGGCTTCCGCGGTCCAGGCGGTGACTCGCTCGTCGAACACGCGGTCGAGGAGCTCCCGGTACTCCTCGCGGGTCGGCGCCGTCACGGCTGGTTCTGCGCCGTGGCCGCCTTGGCCAGGATGGCGGCCTCCAGATCGCCGACGGTGTCGCAGCTGAGCAGGTCCTCCTCGCTCAGCGCGATGCCCAGCTTGTCCTCGATGGCGACCATCCCCACCGCGAACGCGACCGAGTCCAGACCGACGTCATCGATCAGCCGGGAGTCGCGGGTGACTCGCTTGACGTCGACGTTCATGTCGTCGCGCAGGATCTCGGTGAGCGCGACGCTCACGGCTTCAGGAGTAGTCGGGTCCACGGCGTGCGACGGTACTACGTCGAGTCAGGTTAGGCTAGGCTTACCCCCGCTACAGCCGGCCGCCGAGCCAGTGGCCCAGGGCTGCCGCCGCCAGCCCCAGCGCCAGGCTGAGCACGATGTTCAGGACCGCGAGGGCCGCGCGCCCGTCGTCGCGCAGGTCCAGCGTCTGCGTCATCCACGTGGAGAACGTCGTGTACGCGCCGACAAAGGCCAGCCCGGCCAGCGCCGACGTCGTCGGCCCGAGCGTGAGGGCGGTCAGCAGGCCGAGCAGGAACGCGCCGGTGATGTTGACGACGAAGATGCCCGTCGGGAACAGGCTGGGCAGCCGGCGCGACACCGCCCGGTCGACCAGGAAACGTGACACCGCGCCCAGGCCACCGCACACGGCGATGCCCACCCACATCATCACCGTCGCGACCGTCACCGCCGCGCCCACCGGTAACCCAGCCACGCGCACAGCAGTCCGGCGGCGATGCTGGCGCCCGCGTACCCGGCGGCCAGCACGACGTGGTCGCGTTCGATCATGCGCAGGATCTCCACCTGCATCGTCGAGAAGGTCGTGAGGCCGCCGCACAGCCCGGTGCCCAGCAGGGGGCGGCGGTAGCTGCCGACGGGCAGTCGGCTGGCGACGTAACCGAGCAGGAATGCGCCGACCAGGTTGACCGCGAACGTCGACCACGGCCACTGCCCGGGCTCGGGCGCGACCAGCGTCTCGGACGCGGCGCGTGCGACGGTCCCGATCGCACCGCCGACGAACACAGCGAGCAGTTCGCGACCGTCGTAACCGAGCACCCGGTCAGTATGGATGCACCGGGTACATGTCGCACCGAGGCGAGCGATGCGCGGCGGCGAGGGGCACAATCGGCCTCATGGCCGCCAACCCACGAGCCGGTCAGCCGGCACAGCCCGAGGATCTCATCGACGTCGCCCACGTGGTGACGGCGTACTACACCGTCGAGCCCGACCCGGACAACGTCGACCAGCAGGTCGTGTTCGGCACGTCGGGGCACCGCGGGTCGAGCCTGGACGCGGCGTTCAACGAGGCGCACATCCTGGCGACGACGCAGGCGATCGTCGAGTACCGCGCCGCGCAGGGCACCACCGGTCCGCTGTTCATCGGCCGTGACACCCACGCGCTGTCCGAGCCGGCGTGGGTGTCGGCGCTGGAGGTGCTGGCCGCCAACGACGTTGTGGTGATGATCGATTCGGCGGACCGGTACACGCCGACCCCGGCGGTCAGCCACGCGATCCTGACGTACAACCGGGGCCGCAACGCGGAGCTGGCCGACGGGATCGTCGTCACGCCTTCGCACAACCCGCCGCGCGACGGCGGGTTCAAGTACAACCCGCCCAACGGCGGCCCCGCCGACACCGACGCGACCGGGTGGATCGCCAAGCGGGCCAACGAGTTGCTGCGCGACGGGCTCAAGGGCGTGAAGCGGGTGCCGTTCGCGCGGGCGGTGGCGGCCGCCCGGCGGTACGACTACCTGGACGCCTACGTGGCCGATCTGCCCAATGTCGTGGACCTGCACGCGATCAGCGCGCAGGGGGTGCGGATCGGGGCGGACCCGCTGGGCGGTGCCAGCGTCGACTACTGGGCGGCGATCGCCGAGCGGCACAACCTCGACCTGACCGTGGTGAACCCTCTGGTGGACGCGACGTGGCGGTTCATGACGCTCGACACCGACGGCAAGATCCGGATGGACTGCAGTTCGCCGAACGCGATGGCCTCGCTCATCGCGAACCGGGACGCCTACCAGATCGCGACCGGCAACGACGCGGACTCCGACCGGCACGGCATCGTCACCCCCGACGGCGGGCTGATGAACCCGAACCACTACCTGGCGGTGGCGATCGACTACCTGTACGCGCACCGGCCCGACTGGCCGGCGTCGACGGCGGTGGGCAAGACGGCCGTGAGCTCGTCGATCATCGACCGGGTGGTGGCGGGTCTGGGCCGCAAGCTGGTCGAGGTGCCGGTCGGGTTCAAGTGGTTCGTCGACGGACTGGTCAGCGGCACTATCGGATTCGGCGGCGAGGAGAGCGCGGGCGCGTCGTTCCTGCGCCGCGACGGGTCGGTGTGGACCACCGACAAGGACGGCATCATCCTGGCGTTGCTGGCGTCGGAGATCCTGGCGGTGACGGGGGAGACGCCGTCGCAGCGGTATGCGGCGCTGGCGGAGAAGTACGGGGCGCCGACGTACGCGCGCATCGACGCGCCGGCCAACCGGGAGCAGAAGGCGCGGCTGGGCAAGCTGTCGCCGGAGCAGGTGACCGCGACGGAGCTGGCGGGTGAACCGATCACCGCGAAGCTGACGACGGCGCCGGGCAACGGGGCGTCGCTGGGCGGATTGAAGGTCACCACCGAGAACGCCTGGTTCGCGGCGCGGCCGTCGGGCACCGAGGATGTCTACAAGATCTACGCCGAGTCGTTCAAGGGGCCCGAGCATCTTGCGGAGGTGCAGGAGGCGGCGCGTGAGGTGGTCAATAAGGTCATTGCGTGAGCTCTGACCGGGAGGGCGACTGTACGACGGTCGCCGGTAAACCGCGGCTGCCCCGGGACGTCTGGGTCCTCGTCGGCGCGAACGTGGTGGTGGCGCTGGGATACGGCGTGGTCGCGCCGGTGCTGCCGCAGTTCGCCCGGCATTTCGGGGTGAGCGTCAGCGCCGCGACGTTCGTGATCACCGCGTTCGCCGTCATGCGTCTGGTGGGCGCGCCGCCCGCGGGGCTGCTGGTGCAGCGGCTGGGGGAGCGCTGGGTCTACATCAGCGGGCTGCTGATCGTCGCGGTGTCGACCGGGGCGTGCGCGTTCGCCGAGACGTACTGGCAGCTGCTGGTTTACCGCTCGCTGGGCGGGATCGGGTCGGCGATGTTCACGGTGTCGTCGCTGGGCCTGATGATCCGGATCTCACCGGAGGACGCGCGGGGCCGGGTGGCCGGGCTGTTCTCGTCGGGCTTCATGATCGGGTCGGTCGGCGGGCCGGTGCTGGGCAGTCTGACCGCGGGGCTGGGGTTGTCGGCGCCGTTCCTGATCTACGGGGCGGCGCTGACGGTGGCGGCCACGGTGGTGTTGGTCAGCCTGCGGAACTCGCCGGTGGCGGGGAAGGCGGACGGCGAAGAAGGCAGCCCGGTGCCGTTCCGGGCGGTGGCGCGCAACGGGGCGTACCGGGCGGCGCTGTTCTCGAACTTCGCGACGGGGTGGGCGTCGTTCGGGCTGAGGATCGCGCTGGTACCGCTGTTCGTGGTGGAGGTGCTGGGACGCTCGCCGGGGGCGGCGGGGCTGGCGCTGACGGCGTTCGCGGTGGGCAACATCGCGGTGGTCATCCCGAGCGGGTACCTGTCGGATCGGCTGGGCCGGCGCAAACTGATGATCTTCGGGCTGACGTTGGCGGCGGTGTCGACGGCGCTTGTGGGATTCACCACGTCGCTGCCGCTGTTTCTGGTGTCGGCTGTGGTGGCGGGTGCCGCGACTGGGATCTTCGTCTCACCTCAGCAGGCGGCGGTGGCAGATGTGGTGGGCAGCAAGTCGCGGGGCGGGACAGCCGTCGCGACCTTCCAGATGATGGCTGACTTCGGTTCGATCGGCGGTTCGCTGCTGGTCGGGCTCATCGCGGAGTACACGTCGTTCGGCTGGTCTTTCCTGGTCAGCGGGGTGATCCTGGCGCTGGCGGCGGTCGGGTGGCTGTTCGCCCCGGAGACCCGGCCTGCCCAGTCGACCGAGCACACACCCGCGCGCCCCCTCGGCCCGGAGGCTGGCGGGGAGGTGCCGTAGGGCCGATTTTGGCGGCCGGAACCTGTTGGTGTAATTTCAATGGGCATCCAGCACGGGGCTATGGCGCAGTTGGTAGCGCACCACACTGGCAGTGTGGGGGTCAGGGGTTCGAATCCCCTTAGCTCCACTCCTACAAGACCCGCTTCGACCACCGGTCGGGGCGGGTTTCGTGTTTCCGGCGCGCGCCCGCGCCTCTTGACCCGACATTGACGCCGGTGTGGTTGGTGGCCGGGTTAGGCCGCGCCGTTTGTGGGTGGTGCGGGTCCGCCGGGTTGGGTTCGGGGGTTGTCGGTTTGTGTGCTGTCGGATTGTGGGACGGGTGTACCACTATCGGGCTCTTCGTCCTCGTCGTCCTTGTCGGTGAGGTCGGCGAGCAGGAGTTCGGGTTGGTGGATGGTGTTGATGCGGGGTTGTCCGTTGTCCAACCCGTCGGGGGGTATCCATTCGACGTGATGTTCTGGCGTCATGTGGGTGGTCCAGGCGGTGGGGTTGTCGGTGTCGACGAGGCGGTTGTGCGGCGGGCACGCTAATCCCATTTCGTCGACGTTGGTGTTACCCCCGT
>Ga0180215_1000410_pt1 | contig 55724 bp, 48 predicted proteins | sample eDN3rd37CBELigBY_FD_128871 | JGI IMG/M metagenome (GOLD analysis project Ga0180215, IMG submission 128871) | Enriched backyard soil microbial communities from Emeryville, California, USA - eDNA 3rd pass 37_C BE-Lig BY (version 2) (version 2) | ecosystem: Environmental > Terrestrial > Soil >... | reverse complement strand
GAGGTCGCCAGCCGCAGGTTCACCACCGGCTCGCCGTTGTTGAGCCGCCGCACCTCCGGGTCACGGCCCAGATTGCCCACCAAGATCACCTTGTTCACACTGCCTGCCATCGGGCCTTCTCCTCGCCATCTCTCCCGAACCTCGTTCGGGTCTGCTGCACTCTCCTGCCCGATTGGGGCATCACTCAATGTTCTATATTTGTTCTGGCGAAAATTCAAGGGCAAAGTTGCGGCGGGACAGGCAGGCGAGGGGAGAGACGGGAGGGAAATGGAACGATGGCGGAGCCATGCGCAAAGAGCGGCGCCAGGGCGCCGCTCTTTGGTAGGACTGCTACTCGGCAGCCTGAAGATAGACCACCTTCGATTGCTCGCTCTGAACCTCGCGCAAGGTGCGGGCCATGTAGGTCAGCTGTTCGATGGCCTTGTCGAGATCGGCCTTCGTGCCTTGGCTGAGATCGTAGGCCTGACGGCCGCGGTAGAGGCGGTTGACCTGGCTTTCCATGTCGACGGCCGCCTCGCGGATGCGGTGGATGAGATTGTCGGCGATGACGTTCGCGTTGTCGTCGACGACGCAGAAGCCGACATCGCTTGCACGGACCTTGGACATGGGCTGAACCTCTTCTTGTTCTTTCTTTCTCAAGCAACGGCCTTGTCGCGGGACTCGCCGTAAAGGCCGAGGCGGCGCGCCAGGGAATGTTTCGTCACCGGTCCGATCCAGGGAAGCGCGCTCAGGAAGCGCAGCTTGTCGGAGCTTGCGGTGTAGTCTCGAAAGAGCTGCTCGCGTTCGCGCCAAATCCGGTCGATGGCCGCCGCCTTGGCCGGATGGCGGAAGCCCACGCGCGCGGTCGAGCCGAACTCCAAAGCGCGCAGGCAGCGCTCGAACGTACGGCGGCCGACGCCCGGCGTGACGCTCGCATGGCAGATCGTGGCGATCACGCTCCGGGCGAAATCCTCGGCCGTTTCGGGCACAGAGACATCCATGGCGGAAGCATCGCTGTGCCTTGCGCTCCAGCCGAAGACGGATCTCTCATCGGAGCTTATGATTGGCATTCACATCACCGTATGTTCCAGGCTGCCTGCAGCAGTCGGACGAGCTTCGTTCCAGTCCTGCGAATCCGGTACGGCGCCTGCCATGCGGGAGCCGGGGCCTTTTCCATGGTGTAGCGTGCGGAGCGGATACGCGTGGTTGTCGAAAAGGGGCGCGCGCCTGTTTGGCCGCGCTTGCGCCAGCTGTCGTCCAGCCTGCGAAAATCCTCGTCTGCCAAGGGTTTTTCGGAAAAACCCGGCTCCCAGAAGATGGGTGCTCGAGACCCGTTCCGCAAGGTCGGCGGCATTGCGGGCGCAGAGTTTCGCGGAGTTCTCTCCGAGGTTTGAGCGACCCGCGGCCAAGCTGAGATTTCGTGGCGCGCGACCTTGAATGTCCGTGCGAATTCTGCACCGGTTTCGAGGCTGAAGACGGAGGCCGCGCGGGAGAACGCTTCCGTAAACGGCGCCATGGCGCACCAGCTTTTCTCGGCCATGTGCAGCGGCCACGTCCACAAGCCGTCCTCGCGGCGCTGGCCCAGGCTCTCGCGCTCGATGAAGTAGCCTGTCGTCTTGTGCTCGAGCCCGTCCTGCGTCACGAGCCATTCCTCGTTCTCGAAGATCGGGCGAACATCCGTCATGGCAGTCATTCCGTCATCCCTCCGGCGTGAGTCCGTCTGGCTCTGCGGCGCTGCCGGCAAAGCAGCACCCGCTTGATGTGTGAACAAAACAAGAACATACTGCCGGACGGTACAGTGTCAAGCAAAGTTAACCGTCTGGGACTGTAATCTTGGAGTAACCGGTATTATGTGGAGGTCTGGATGGCAGGATTGAAGAGATGCTCCTTAATCCAGAGCGAAATAAGGCGAAGAAGTTGCGACGAAATATCGCCGTTCTAAACTGAAGCTAGACCATTCATCTCAAGCGGAGCCATTTCCCATGACGAGCCAGCCACGCCTGGAATCGGACAGCCTCAGGCGTCTCGAAGAGCTGCGAAAAACCTTCGACAGGCTACGGGCGGACCGTATCCGCGCCGAAGGCGAGGTCGAGCGCCTGGCGCGGGATCTCGATGAGGCGAAGGCGCTGGCGAGGGCCGAGCTCGGCACCGACGACGAAGCGGAGATCCGCAGCCTCATCGAGGCGGCCGTGACGCAGAATGCGCAGCTCGTCGAGGAGTTCGCCGCCGCCTTGCGGAACGTGGAGACGCGCCTGCGGCAGCTCGGGGAAGAGCGTTGATGGACCGTCCTGCCGATCACGATCTCGCCCGGGCGGAGGCTTCTCTCGCACGGCTGGAGGGGCGACGCGACGCGATGACGCTGCGCCTTGCGGAGCTGACGCGCGAGATCGAACTCGCCAAGGGCCGGCTCGCCGTCAAGGACGAGGTCGAAGCCTTCATCGAAGCGGTGCACGGCAGCGCGAGCCGCCGCAATCTCGCGGCTTTCGAGACGCTGCTGACGGCGCTCGTGCAGGAGGTGCTGCCGGGCGAGAAGCCCGTGGCGCTGGAGCTTTCGACCGAGCGCGGCCTGGCGTCGCTCGACATCTGCGTGCGTCGTCCTGATGGAACGCTGGAGGATGTGCTGGAGGACAATGGCGGCGCGCTCACCAACGTGATCGGCATGGCGCTGCGCCTCATCGCCGTCGTGAAGGCGGACGTCGCGCGTTTCCTCGCGCTCGACGAGGCGGATTGCTGGATCGCGCCGGACCGCGTGCCCTCCTTCTACAGGGTGCTGGAGGATGGGGCCGCGCGCCTGGGCGTTCAGTGTCTGGCCGTCTCCCACCATGACCTGTCCCAGTTCTCCGACAAGTTTCATATCGCCCGCATCGTCGGGGAGCCGGTCGACGGCGTCGATGTGCAATCCGCGGATTGCGCCGCGGCCTGGAACGACACGCAGCCGGGCCTGCGGTTCATTCGCCTCGTCAATGTCCAGGCCTACAGGGATGCGGTTCTTCACCTGAGCCCCGGCGTGAATGCGCTGATCGGGCCGAACAACCGCGGCAAGTCAACCTTCATCCGTGCCCTACGGGCGGTGTTCTACGGCGAGGCCCGCGACAGTCTGGTTCGGGCCGGCGCGAAATCCGCCACGATCGAGATCGGCGTTGCCGGCGGGCGTCGGTTGCGCTTCGTCCGCCAGCCGCGTCGTTCACCCGTGAACATCTGGTCTCTCCACGAGGCGGACGACTCCGTCGTGGAAGAGCAGGGCATGCGTTACGAGACGGGCGGACGCAATGTACCGGACTGGGTCGGCGATCTTCTGCGCATCACCAAGGTGGAGGATCTCGACGTTCATATCGCGCATCAGAAGTTTCCGGTGTTCCTGTTGGGCGAAACCGCGTCCCGCCGCTCGGCGGTTCTCTCCATCGGCCAGGAGGCGAGCTATATCCGCGACATGCTCGTGATCCATCGCGAGCGCTGCACCCGCGACAATGCAACCGTCCGCAACGGCGAGCGGGAACTCGCTCTGCTGCAGGAGACGCTCGCTGGTCTCGAGGGGATCGGCGCCCTCAAGATCCGGCTGGATGGGCTTCGTGAGCAGGCGCGGCGGATCGGGATCGCGTCGGAGCGCCTGCGAATCCACCAGGATCATGCGGCACGGCTGGCGAGCCTCGCCCGGCAGCTCGATGCGGCACAGGCGCGCGTGCAGGCGACCCGTGCGCTTCCGGAGCCGGAGCAGATCGCCGATCTTGCCCGGAGGATCGAACACGCTCGCGGGCGTGAGCGCATCGGACGCCAGGTCCTTCAGCTCAGCGGGGCACTGGCATCAGGTAAGGCGCGCCTGACGGCGCTCGAGGCCTTGCCCGACGCGGTGCCAAGCCTTGAAAGCACGGCACAGGCGCAAAACATGGTGAAGCGCTTTGCCGATCTTCGCAGCGCCGCTCTTATCGCCAGGAGCCGCATGGCGCAGATCGACGAGGGGTTGAAATCCGTGCAGGCCGAGATGGAGCACTTCGTCGAGGAGACCGGCGGGCTTTGTCCGACCTGCGGCTCTCCCGTGAGCGCGGAAAACCTCCTGGACCACCAAGCCCATTCCTCTCATGTCTCGCCGTCGGAGCGGCTGACCGCATGATCCTGCTCGGAGACCGTCTTCAGCCCGTGTCCTGCAACGGGCTTCTCGTCATCGGCGACCCTCATGTGGGATCACGGCGTCCGGGGCGGCGCAAGGATGCGGTGTGGCCGCAGGCCGTGCTCGCGAAGCTCGAGCGCTGCGTCGCCATCGCCAACGAGCGCGGCCTCGCGCCCGTCGTCCTGGGCGATCTGTTCGACCGCCCCGTCGAGCCCGACGAGGCGCTTAAGAACCAGCTCATCCGCATTCTCAAGGGATTCCGCCATCGTCCCCTGGTGAATGTGGGCAATCACGACATCCAGCACACGACGCTCACCGACAGCGATACGCTGGCGCTGCTGGGTCTTTGCGACGTGGTCGATGTGGTGGCGACCTCGTCTCCGGTGGCCGAATTCCACATCGGCGCGCGGCGCGTGGGAGTGGGCATGACGCCTTACGGCCAGGCGATCCCCACGGATGCGCGTGGCTCCTTCAGCGGGCTCGACCTGCACGCCTGGTTCACGCATCACGACATCGCCTTCGACGGCGGCTATCCCGGCGCGGTGCCGCCCTTCGCGGTGGAGGGGTGCGATGTGCTGATCAACGGGCACATCCACAGGACGCAGAAGGCCGTCATGGCCGGGCGGACGCGCTGGCTCAATCCCGGCAACATCAACCGCCAGTCGGTGGATCTCGCCGACCACGTTCCGCGCGCCTGGATCCTGGATGCAAGCGGAGAGCTGGAAGGCCAGGAGCTGCCGCACGAGCGCAATGTGTTCGATCTCACTGGGCGGATCGTGGACGCGGCCGACGGCAATGTGGTGGCGCGGGAGGTTGAAAGCGCCTTCGTCACGCTGCTGCAGGCGGAATCCTCGACCGAGCTGAAGCGCAGCGGGGACGGCTCCATCGTGCGCGACGAGATCGAAGCGAAGTTCGCCGCGGACGATACGCCGGATGCCGTGCGCGCCATCGTGCGCTCGCTGCTGAGCGAGGCTGTCGAGCGGCACGCCGGATCTTAGAACCCGAAGGGATCCGTATAGGGCAGGCGACGCCTGCGGACCTGCGTCTCGGGAAGGATCGGGCGGCTGATGTCGACCGCGATCAATCCCTCGCAGGCGAGGGCCAGGACGGCCGCGACGCCGTCCTGCGTATTCATGACCGCGCCCGCGCAATCAACCAGCCGCATGGTGCCGACTTCGTCGAGCTGGTGCAGGATACGGACACGGTCGCCGGCCGAGACGGGCGTGCGCCTGCAGGCCGTGATGAGGCGCACCGTCGTGAAGCGCGGCTCGACCCGGATGCTCGCGGCGGTCTCGATGGAGAAGTGACGGCCATCCTCCGAGGAGAGGGCGTGAATCGCAGCCGTGCGAAGGGGATGGGTGAGGAGATCGTCATCCGTCAGCACGTCGACGAGAAGGGACTGTCCGTCCCGGACGATCTCGAAGTCGGCGATGTGCTCGATAGTGCGGTCTTCGATGACGAACTCCGCCGGATCGGCCGGCGCGCGCAGGGATTCGATCGCCGGATCGAGTTCGCAGATCGCCAGGAAATCGGCCACGAGGCTGTTGCGGGTGAGGGGTGTCGAGGGTCGCTTCTGGGGGCGACGGGCACCCGGACGCCGCTCCGGGCGGCGGTCGGACAGGTCGAGGATCGCTGGCGCGGACATCGGGGCCTCCTGATGAATGACGTTCGGGCAGGAGAGGGTGACGCGCCGTTGCGCTCTATCACATCCTGCTTTTCATTTTGGAACAAATAAGGAACAGACGTCGCGCAGTCAAATTATAAGGAGGCACCCCAATCCAACCTAAGCGGTAGTCCCAACACCACCGAATTGAGTATTGGGACATAATGACGCTACCAATAAGTTATTGATATTAAATGGAATTACAAGAATATGCCAAGCTCCTGCATTGGACCGTCAGAGCGCAATCTGGTATAGAACAAATACTGAACGCTCCATCTTGGAAGGAAGCCTGAAGAAGAGCGCGAAACCGGTTTTGCGGGCATGTGAGAGATAGGATCGAGATGAATACAGCAGACAAGAAGATTGCCGAGGTGCTTGCAAAATTCGAGGAGCCGATGGCCGGCAATGTCTGGCGCGTCCAGGGCACGGCGGTGATCTATCACAAGACCCTTGAGCGCATTGCCGCTCAAGCCAAGATCAGCTTCGACGAGCCGAAGATCATTCGCGCCGAGCGCGATGAGGCCGTCATCCAGGTGACCGGCCGCATGGGCGAGCGCGTGGAGTGGTCGATCGGCGAGGCCCTTGTCGGCGTGAACTATCGCGTGTCCGGCAAGCAGGCGGCCTATGTCTACGCCATGGCCGAAAAGCGTGCGAAGGACCGGGTCATCCTCAAGCTCATCGAGCTTCACGGCTTCGTCTATTCGGAGGAAGAGGCCGACGAGTTCAAGCAGAGCCGTCCCGGCTATGCCGAGCAATCGACGGAGATCGATCGCCCCGAGACCGAGAAGACCAGGGTCGAGGTGACGGCCGACGGCAATGTGGAGGATGAATTGAAGCAGAAGATCAAGAAGGCGAAGACCATCAACGCCGTAACAGATCTCATGCTCCACGCCGATACCCAGAAGCTGCTCTCAGGCCTGCCGGAAGGCATTCGCGATCAGATCCGTGACTTCGCCAAGGCACGTCTCGTGGAGCTCGGCTGGCCCACCAAGAAGGCCGCGGCGGCCTAATCCTTATCATCCGGCGAGGCGGCTGATGCCGCCTCGTCTTTTATTCGAACCCGGTTTATGATGCCCGTCCTGCGAGAAAGGACGGAGCCCGGGTGAGCATCGGCGCAGAGCAACCTACCACCTCGGAACGGCGCGTGAGCCTTGCTCTCGTGGCGGCCGCGATCCTGTGCCTCGCGGCGTCCGGCGGCCTGCTCTGGTGGCACTATGGCGGCGTCATCTTCAACGACATGGTCTCGTCCGCATTGGCCTGGTGCTTCTGAAACGCGCCGGAGCGCGACGTCCGCGCAAGACCATGGCTCGTCTTGTTCCATTGAAAGGGAGCGGTGCCGAACTCCCATAAGCCGCGCCACGCGGCAAGGCTGACGAGCCCATAATAGAGCGGCAGCAGGGCGACCCAGGGAAGAAGCCGCCACAGGCCGCGGCGGTGGAGGGCCACGATGGCCGGAATGAAAACGGATGCCATGCCTGAGAGGAACAGCGTCAGGCTTCCCGCATACCACGCTTGGTCCCATGGCGACTGCGACCGCTCCGACAGCCACAACATCACCAGGAACGCTACGCAGACAGGATAGACCAGAGCGCTCAGGATCGCTCCAGCCGTCAGCGCCATCGCGGCATACGACTTCCAGAGGCCGAGTTGCGCAAACCCCGAAGCGAGATCGCGCGAGTGGCTGATGCCGGTCTGCAGAAAGCCTTTCATCCAGCGCGTCCGCTGTCTCAGCCAGGCGTCGAGGGTGCTCGGGGCTTCCTCCTGGGTCGAGGAGGGAAGATCGGCGACCCGGTAACCCAGGCGCGCCAGGCGGATTCCGAGATCCGCATCCTCCGTCACGTTCCAGGCATCCCATCCGTGAATGCTCTCGAGGATCGCAGTGCGAAAGTGATTGGACGTGCCGCCGAGCGGGATCGGGCTCCCGATCTCCGCCAGGCCCGGATTGAGCACGTCGAACAATGCCGCGTATTCGATCGTGAAGAGACGCGTGAGCCAAGTATCGTCCGTGTTGTCGATGGTCAGGCGCGCCTGGAGGCATGCCACGTCCTCCGGCAGACGCGAGAAGGTGGAAACGGCCAGCCGCAACTGCTCCGGATCGGGCACATCCTCCGCGTCGTAAACGACCGTGAAGCGGCCGCGGGCGAGCGGCAGGGCCACGTTGAGCGCGCGCGGCTTCGTGCGTGGCTCTCCGGGAGGCGCGACGATAATCTCGATGTTTCCGGGCAGATCGATCGCGGCGAGAGCCGCCATGGTCTCGCGGTCGTCTGTTTCGAGCACGAGCTTGATGTCGAGTTTGGCCGCAGGATAATCGAGCCGCTCGAGCGCAGCGACCAGACGCCGAGCGACGCGCTTCTCCCGATAGAGCGCGACGATGATCGTATAGATCGGCAGTGACGCGTCATTCTCGCGAGGGAGGGGGATCGGCGGTCGCAGGGGATTGGCGAGGAACGAGGACGCCAGTCTCAGGACGATGATGCAGAGGAAGATCGGGCTTGCGAGCGATGGGAGCAGGGCGACGGCCATGCGGGGATCGGCAACGATGCAGAACGACATCAGCAGGGCAGCGAGGCAGGCTGCCTGGATCTGCGGCAGGCTCGCGCCGCCATAGCTGGACAGGTTGGGCGCCGCATGTGGCAGGTCGAGAGCCGCGCGACGTGCGATCAGGCGGTTTTGCGCCCGCAGGACGGATCTCGTCAGGAGGGAGGGCGTGGTGATCGCAAGCCTGCGAATGGGCTTGGGGCTTCGGAGAAGCCGGATCAGCCTCCAGCCCTGCGGGGCCATGACGAACCCGCTGCCATGGGCCAGGGGCGCGAGCCCGGTCAGAATGCTCTCCGGATGGCGAACCTCGGCCGACAGGCGCGGGGCCATGAGGAAGGGGAGATCCAGCTCCGCCGCAAGAGCCCGGTAGAAGGTTCTCTCCTCGACCAGCCCGCATCTGAGAAGCGCCACGTCCGCGGTGATCCCGGTCAGTTCGGCGATGAGGGCGGCATCGCGCAACGTGTCAGGCGACAGGCCGTGATGAGCCAGGAAACCGATCTCGACCGGAAGCATGGTTGACTGACGGGCTTGCTCCGCTAGACCCTGCTTCATGCTCGATGAACGTCTCTGCGGCGGGTTCGTGAGAGTGGCGAGGCAAGGGACAAGAGAGTATCGTCTTCAAGATGAGCAATAATATAACGACAATTGCCTGCTTCGCGCGCAAGATCAAGGCTTACCTAGGGGCATGGTTGGCCGTCGCGGTCTTGGGACTGGGCGGCACCGCTCAGGCCCAGGCTGTCATGGTGCCCAATTTCTGGGACCCGAAGGCACAGCTCGAGCGCCCGGACATTCCGGTGGCGCGCACGATCCGCTTCCTTGTCGACGACGATTTCCCGCCGCTGCATTTCGCCGGCCTCGACGGCGCGCCTACCGGATTCTCGGTCGAGCTCGCCCGGGCGGCATGCGAAAGGCTGGGTCTGACCTGCACCGTCCAGGTGCGCCGGTTCGATACCCTGCTCGATGCCCTGGCGGAGAAGCAGGGCGATGTGGTCGCCGCCGCCATCCCGGTGACCGCAGACCTGCGCCGGCGCTTCGCGGTCACGGCTCCTTATTTCAAGATTCCGGCGAGGCTCGCGACGAAGCCGGCCCCGGCGAGGGACAACCCGGCGTTCTCGCCGAAGACGCTCCAGGGCAAGAGCGTGGGAGTCGTCGAAGGCACGGCCCACGAGGCTTTCGCGCGGGCCTTCATGCAGGCCTCCACCCTCAAGCCCTATCCGGAACTCGCCGCCGCCGAGGCGGATCTCAAGGCGGGCGGGCTCGATTACGTCTTTGCGGATGGGTTGAGCCTTGCCCTCTGGATCGGCGGCGAGGACGCGAATGGGTGCTGCGTCTTCGCCGGCGGGCCGTATCTCGAGAGCCGGTTCTTCGGAGAAGGGATCGGTTTCGTGCTGCGCGGCGAGGACGACACTCTGCGCCGCGCGCTGGACTACGCCCTGCAGCAGCTCTGGAGCGAGGGCAAATATGCCGAGCTTTACCTCCGGTTCTTCCCGATCAGCCCCTTCTAGGGAGGCCAAGCCGCGTCTCCGGCCCCCCTGGAGGCCTCAAACCGCGCCAAGCCGCATTGACCCCCGAGGGTCTCATCCCTAGTGTGCCGCGCTTCTGGAAGCATTTTTCCTTGAAGCAAAGCTCATGTCCCGACCCCTTTCTCTCGACCCCGCCCTTATCGAAGCCGCTCAGACCGCGACCGCTTGGCCTTTCGAGGAAGCTCGCAAGCTCGTGGAGCGTCTCAAACGGACGGGCAAGAAGGAGGCTCTGTTCGAGACGGGCTATGGCCCCTCCGGCCTGCCGCATATCGGCACCTTCGGCGAAGTGGCCCGCACCAGCATGGTGCGCCACGCCTTCCGCGTCCTGACGGGGGATTCCATCCCGACCCGTCTGATCGCCTTCTCGGACGACATGGACGGCCTGCGCAAGGTACCGGATAACATCCCGAACAAGGAACTGGTGGCGTCCGCCCTCGGCAAGCCCCTGACGCAGGTGCCGGATCCGTTTGGTACCCATGAGAGCTTCGCCCACCACAACAACGCGCGCCTTCGCGAATTCCTCGATGCCTTCGGCTTCGATTACGAGTTCCGGTCGGCCACCGAGTGCTATAGGGCCGGCGTGTTCGACAAGACCCTGCTCACGGTGCTCGAGCGCTACGATGCCGTGATGGCCATCATGCTGCCGTCGCTGCGCGCGGAGCGCCAGCAATCCTATTCGCCCTTCCTGCCGATCCATCCGAGGACCGGCAACGTGATGCAGGTGGCGATCGACGAGCGCAAGCTCGATGCGGGCACCATCGTCTGGCGCGACCCGGAAACGGGAGAGCGTTTCGAGACGCCGGTCACGGGCGGCCATGCCAAACTGCAATGGAAGCCCGATTGGGCCATGCGCTGGGTGGCGCTCGGGGTCGATTACGAGATGGCCGGCAAGGATCTCATCGACAGCGTGAAGCTCTCGGGCGAGATCGCCAAGGCGCTCGGCGGCCTGCCCCCGGAAGGCTTCAATTACGAGCTCTTCCTCGATGAGAAGGGCCAGAAGATCTCCAAATCCAAGGGCAACGGCCTCACCATCGACGAATGGCTGACCTACGGCACGCCGGACAGCCTGGCGCTGTTCATGTTCAACAAGCCGCGCGAGGCGAAGAAGCTCTATTTCGACGTGATCCCGCGCCAGGTGGACGATTACCTGACCTTCCTGGAGAAGTATCCGGCGCAGGATATCAAGGCCCGCCTGATGAATCCGGTCTGGCACCTCCATGCGGGTGAGCCGCCGGCACCGGAATTGGTGGCTTCCGGCGGGGGCACTCAGCCCGGCACGACGATCTCGTTCTCGATGCTCCTCAACCTCGTGGCCGTGGCGAACTCGGAGGATCCGGCGGTGCTCTGGGGCTTCATCCGCCGCTATGCGCCGGGCGTGTCGCCCGAGACGCATCCGCGCCTCGACAGCCTCGTGAAGCGCGCCGTGCGCTACTTCGAGGATTTCGTGAAGCCGCAGAAGACCTATCGTCTGGCCGACGAGGTGGAGGCTGCCTCCCTGCAGCGCCTGAGCGATGTGCTGGCCTCGTTCGAAAGCGGCGAGCGCCCGGCGACCGCGGAGGCGATCCAGGAAGAGATCTACAACGTGGGCCGCGCCGAGCCGCGGTATCAGGACCTCAAGGCCAAGGGCGCCACGCCCGAGCGCCCCGGCGTGTCCATCGAGTGGTTCAACACGATCTATCAGGTGCTGCTCGGCGAGCCGCGCGGTCCCCGTTTCGGCTCGTTCGTGGCGCTCTATGGCGTGAAGGAAACGCGCGCTCTCATCGCGAAGGCGCTGGCAGGAGAACTCGTGCGCGAGCACGAGGCCTTCCTGAAGTCCCGCGCGGCTTAGAGCATCGTGCGGACCCAGAGGGCCGCTTATGGGTCCGATGCTTTAGAGTATTCTCGGTACAGCGGCCTGCAAGGAACAGAGCCGTTCCCACGCAGGTGGAAACGGCTCTGGAGCATCGCGCTAAAGGCGGAATGTGTCAGGGATCGATCCGGCCTGAGGAGTGATCCCTATTGCCGGGCCCACATGATGCGGGCGATCCAGGCGACGTCATCTGCCGGGATCACCCGATCCTCGCTGTCCTTGATGAGAGACGACAGTTCCAGGGTCTTCGCCGAGCGGCGCTTGAGCTCTTGTGCGATGATCTCGCCGCTTGTGGTGCACACCACCACACGGTCCCCCTTGCGGAGGCTCGCCGTCGGCGAGACGATGAGCACATCTCCGTCGCGATAAAGCGGCGCCATGGTGTCGCCGGTCACCTCGAGAGCAAATACCTTTTCCTGGCCGAAATCGGGAAACTCGATCTCATCCCAGCCAGGCCCGCCCGTGGGGACGCCTTCGTCGGAAATGATCTTGCCGGCGCTCGCCTCCGTCATGCCGATCATCGGGAGCATGGAGCGGCGCAAGGAGCCCGATGGCTCGACGAGGCGCAGGAAATCCTCCAGCGTCGCCCCCGTAGCGCGAAGAATTTTTGAAATGGATTCGGTCGAGGGCCAACGCTCCCGGCCTTCAGGGCTGACGCGTTTCGACTTGTTGAAGCTGGTGGCGTCAAGCCCGGCTTTGCGTGCCAGCCCGGATGCCGTCATTCCATGGCGTGCGGCGAGTGCATCGATGGCGGCCCAAACCCGCTCGTGAGATAACATTGTACAAACCTTCGCATAAGGCGAAAAACCTGAAAGCGAACTTATGCCTAGGAATTAAGGTTGTTCTATGGCTCTTGCAACCGGCCAGATTCTTCCAGAAGGCCATGTCCAGTAAGGATTGCCTCAGAAGCAACGACGAGAGATGGAAATCTTATGCGCATCATCTACAAAATCTGCCCTGAAAGCCTTTGGCGCGATGCGGAAACCGCCCAATTCTTCAAAGGAGCGCCCATCGATATACAAGATGGATACCTCCATTTTTCCACGGAACAACAGGTGAGGGAAACAGCGGATAAGCACTTTGCTGGACAACGCGATCTGCTGCTGATCGCCATCGATTCCGACAAACTCGGTCCGGCGCTGCGCTATGAACCGTCCCGGGGAGGCGACCTCTTCCCTCATCTTTACGCGCCGCTTGCCTTGTCAGCGGTCCTGTGGGTAAAGCCGTTGCCGATCGGCCCCGATGGCCGCCATGTCTTCCCGGATCTCGATTCATGATCGGCGCGCTTTTCTCTCTGGCAAGGCCTGCATTGCACGCGCTCGACGCGGAGACGGCGCACCAGCTGACGATCCGCAGCCTGTCTCTCATGCCGGCAATGTCAGGGCCAAAGGACGATGCGCGACTGGCCGTCGACGTGTTCGGCCGCCGCTTCCCCAACCCCGTCGGGCTTGCGGCAGGCTTCGACAAGCAATGCGAAGTGCCCGATCAGCTCCTGTCCCTCGGCTTCGGTTTCGTCGAGCTCGGCGGAGTGGTGCCGAAGCCTCAGGCCGGCAATCCGCGCCCGCGCGTTTTCCGGCTCGCGCAGGACGAAGCCGTGATCAACCGGTTCGGCCTCAACAGCGAGGGGCTGGAGGTCTCGCGCGCGCGTCTCTCCCGTCGTGTCGGACGTCCTGGCGTGGTGGGCGTGAATATCGGCGCGAACAAGGATTCGGCGGATCGCATGGCCGATTACGTCACCTGCATCGAGGCTCTGTGCGGCCTCGTCGACTTCCTCACCATCAACGTGTCCTCGCCCAACACGCCCGGACTGCGCGATCTGCAGGGGGAGGCGTTTCTCGACGAACTCCTGGCCCGCAGCATGGACGCCCGCGACAAGGCTGACGAGGGCCGCAGGAAAACGACGATCGTCCTCAAGATCGCGCCGGACATCTCGCTCGAGACGCTCGACGCCATCGTGGCGACGGCCCTCAGGCGCGGCATCGATGGCCTCACCGTCTCCAACACCACCGTCGCGCGTCCCGAGACCTTGAAGGAAAAGGCGCTGGCGGCGGAAACCGGCGGGCTGTCCGGCAAGCCGCTCTTCGTGCCCTCCACCAGGATTCTCGCGGAAGCCTTCCTGCGCATCGAACGCAGGATCCCGCTGATCGGGGTCGGCGGCGTGGATTCCGCCGAAGCCGCGTGGGCCAAGATCCGCGCGGGCGCGAGCCTCGTCCAGCTTTATTCCGCGATGGTCTACAAGGGCCCGGGCGTGATCGGCGACATCAAGCGCGGGCTTCTCCAGAAGCTCGAACAGGAAAAGACATCGCTGGCGCAGGCGGTCGGGCGCGACGCCTCATCGATCGCGCAGGGACGGTTCTGATCCGACCCGCGCTCACCTGAAACCTGTGAAGGTCTTTCTCGCCAGCCTGGGATAGAGTGCCGCCTGGCCGATGCTGCGTGCCCCCAGGAAGACGAGCAGTCCGATCCAGAGCGCGGTGTTGCCGAGGCTGACCGTGGCCAGCAGGATGGCTCCGTACACGGCGAAGGCGATCAGCATGAGGTTGCGCATGGCTTTGGTCCAGGTCGCGCCCGTGTAGATGCCGTCGAATGCGAAGGCGGCGGCTCCGACTAAGGGCGTCAGGGCCGCGAAGACCAGATACTCGCGGGCATGGATGCGCACGTCCGGGTTGGTCGACACGAAATCGATGAACATTCCGCCGCCGACCAGGAAGATCGACGAAACCGCAAGGCCGAACCCGAGGCTCCAGCCGAGGCTCAGGCGAATGGCGCGGCGGAAGCCGCGCTCGTCGCGGGCGCCGATGCTCTGGCCGCAGAGCGTCTCGGCTGCGGTGGCGAAGCCATCGAGGAAATAGCCGCCGATCAGGAACATGTTGTAGAGCACCGCATTCGCCGCGAGCGTCACGTCGCCCGCCCGGGCGCCCAGGGCGCTGAAGATCGAGAAGGCCAGGATCAGCGCCACGTTGCGGATCATGATGTCCCGGTTCATGGCGAGCGTCTGCAGGAACGCGGAGCGGTTCAGCACTTCGGCCCATGTCACCGCCAGCGGATTCGATCCGATGCGTCGCAGAATCAGGAGGCCGAAGCCTGCGCCCAGCACTTCGGCGATCCCCGTGCCGATGGCGGCGCCGGCGATGCCGAGCTGGAGGATCAGCACGAGGCCGGCCGTCAGCACGATGTTGGCGGCATTGATCGCCACCTGGAGGAGCAGACCGAGATCCGTTCGCCCGCGCCCCAGGGTCGAGCCGAGGATGACGTAATTCGCCAGCGTGAACGGCGCGGCCCAGATGCGGATGTAGAAATAGGTGGACAGGGCCTCCGTGACCGCTCCGCTCGCCCCCGCGAAGGAGAAGGCGGCGACCGCGATGGGCCATTGCAGCAGGATCAGCAGGAGCCCCGTGATCCCCGCCACCAGGAGGGCGCGGGCGAGGGTCACGTCGACCTCATGCCTGTTGCCGGCGCCGATCGCCTGCGCGGTGAGGCCCGCCGTTGCCATGCGCAGGGAGCCGAAGCTCCAGAACACGAAGTCGAAGATCACGGCGCCCAGGGCCACCGCCCCGAGGAGATGAGCCTCGCCGAGCCTCCCGATCACCGTCGCGTCGACGAGCCCCAGGAGGGGCGTCGTCACATGCGACAGGGTCATCGGCAGGGCGAGGGTCAGGATGCGCCGATGGGAGACCTCCGGGCGACGGGCGGTGAGGGAACCGTCCATGGATGCGGTGTCCGGTCAGCGCTGGCCGAAAAGCCGGGACAGAAGCCAGAGCGGCACCACGATCACGGCTCCGTAGACGAGCCAGAGGCCGACCTCCTTCACCGTATCCAGGCTCAGGTCGAGGACCGAGCCGATCCCGTTCAACAGGCCCTCGATCAGCCCGAACGGCGTGATGTCGAGGTAGTGCATGAAGGCGCCGACGAGGAGCGACAGGAAAATGAGCTTGGCCAGCACGGAGCCGGGCGAGCCGCCGAGAAACCGGGTGAGGTTGGACATGTCGTCAATCTCGTCAGAAAGCGTCACTGGACGCGGGGAGTCGCGTGTGCTTCATCGCAAGGGCTGATGACGAACGCAACCCTGCCGAGCCTCCCATGATCGATCCCGCCCTCTTCGACCCGGCCTCCGTCAGCGAGGAGATCCGCGCCCAGAACGCGGATATCGTCGCCAAGCTCGCGGGCCTTCCCGACCCCATGTCCGTGCCCCCGTCCGTCGTGCGGGAGCGCCGCCGCCAGGGACTCGGGCCGTTTCCGCTGATGCCCCTGAGCCCCAGGGCCGAGGTCATCGAGATCGCGGGGCCCGCAGGGCCGATCCCGCTGCGGATCATCGCGCCCGAGAAACCCCGGGGAGTCTACCTCCACATCCACGGCGGCGGCTGGACCTGGGGCACGGCGGACGAGCAGGATCCCTGGCTCGACCGCCTGGCGGATCGCTGCGGCCTGGCCGTGGTTTCGGTGGAATACCGGCTTGCGCCCGAAGACCCCTATCCGGCCGGTCCGGACGATTGCGAGGCGGCGGCCCTCTGGGCCGTCCGCGAGGCCGAAAGCCGCTTCGGCACCTCCCGCCTGTTCATCGGCGGGGAATCGGCTGGGGCTCACCTGTCGGCCGTGACGCTCCTGCGCCTGCGCGACAGGCACGGCCTCACCCCGTTCCGGGGCGCGAACCTGTTCGCGGGCTGCTACGACATGAACCTGACGCCGAGCGTGCGGCAATGGGGACCGGAGCGGCTGATCCTCAACACCAACGACCTCCGGGTTTTCGCCGACAATTTCTGCGGACACGCGGGCGACCGGACCGATCCGGACATCTCGCCCCTTTACGCAGACCTGAAGGGCCTTCCGCCGGCCTTGTTCTCCGTGGGCACGAAGGACATGCTGCTTGACGACACGCTGTTCATGGCCTCCCGATGGGCCGCGGCCGGCAATCGGGCGGATCTCGCCCTCTGGCCGGGCGGCTGCCACGTGTTCATCCGCTTCGACAGCGCCATGAGCGAACAGGCGCTTTCGCGGATCGATGCTTTCATCGAGGCGCTTTGAGGCCGCAGCCCAAAACAAAGCCCCATCCCGGGTGCCGGAGTGGGGCTTGATCGTTCCGTGCGGAAGCGGGCCGTCTCAATCCGCCCCGGCCGGGGAGGGGCGCTGGGTCACGCCGATCTTGGAGGCCGCGATCACCGCCTGGGTGCGGCTGTCGACGCCGAGCTTGTCGAGAATGGCCGAGACATGGGCCTTCACGGTCGCCTCGGAGACGCCGAGCTCGTAGGCGATCTGCTTGTTGAGAAGGCCTTCCGAGAGCATGGTCAGCACGCGGACCTGCTGGGGAGTGAGGGTGCCGAGACGTCGGACCAGATCGGCGGTCTCCACGTCTTCCGAGGCGGAAAGGTCCACATCCGGCGGCGTCCAGGTATCGCCGGCCAGCACCGCCTGGATCGCGCCGCCGATGCTGTCGATGTCGATGGATTTCGGAATGAAACCGGAGGCGCCGAAATCCATGGCCCGGCGGATCACGTTGGGCTCCTCGGTCGCGGACACGATGACGACGGGCAGTTCGGGATATTGCGCCCTGAGGGACATGAGGCCGGAAAAGCCCTGGACGCCCGGCATCGTCAGATCCAGCAGGATGAGGTCCACATCCCGTTCCTGGGCCAGCGAAGCATTGAGGTCATCCATGCCGCTGGCCTCGATCACCCGGGCCTCGGGCATGATGGAGGCGACGGATTGCCTCAATGCACCACGGAAAAGCGGGTGGTCATCGGCGATGATGATCGTGGTGTTTTGACCCTGCACTGCTGCCTTCTCCCACGAGAGCTTTTGTGAGCCTTAGCCGCATCTCCCATGAAATAGCAAGGCGGCAATCGGAGACTGTGGCTATTCTGAGTGAAAACTGCGGCTGACACCTTCCGGGTTGACGATCAGGATATGGACTATGCTCCAATGAGATGCAGAATGATATCTCGTTGATGCGGTCTGTCACGGTGCTCGGCCAGGTAGAGCCCCTGCCAGGTGCCGAGTGCCATCTGGCCTTCCATGACGGGAATGCTCAAGGAAACGCCCGACAGGACTGTCCGGATGTGGGCCGGCATGTCGTCGGGACCTTCTGTCGCATGAATATAGGCCGCATCCCTGGGCGCGAGCCGGTCGAAGGCGCCCATCAGATCGAGGCGAACATCGGGGTCGGCGTTCTCCTGGATGAGCAGGGAGGCCGAGGTATGGCGGCAGAAGAGCGTCAGCAGGCCATGGAGCATGCCCGTGCCGAAAACCCAGCGGGAGACCGCATCGGTGATCTCGACAAGCCCCTGGCCCTCGGTATCGACCACGAGCCGCCCGTTGACCTGCTGGGTGACGCTGCCCTCGGAAAGGGTTTCCACATTCAGCATCGTCAGGCCTCCTGACTTTTGAGGGGATGAATTTCCTTCTCGCCCCGTTCCAGAATCTTTTCCAATGTCTCGATCCGGTCCGCCTCGGCCGCGGGCTTGTCCCACCGGATCCGGTTGATGCGGGGAAAACGCATGGCCACGCCCGATTTGTGCCGGGTGGAGCGCTGAAGACCCTCGAAGGCGACTTCGAGCACGAGCCCGCGATCCTTGCCGTATTCGACTTCCCGTACGGGGCCGAAGCGGTTGACCGTATGGTTGCGGACATAGCGGTCGAGCTTCTGCAGCTCCTCGTCGGTGAAGCCGTGATAGGCCTTGCCCACGGGCACCAGCTCCTCGCCGTTCGGGCCGTCGCGCCAGACGCCGAAGGTGTAATCGGAGTAGAAGGAGGAGCGCTTGCCGTGCCCGCGCTGGCCATACATCATCACCGCGTCGACAAGGTAAGGGTCGCGCTTCCACTTGTACCAATAACCCTTCGGACGCCCCGGAAGATAGGGGCTGTTCGCGCGCTTCACCATGCAGCCTTCGATCGCATCCGCGTCGGGCCCCGCGCCCAAGGAGGCGGGGTCGGCGCGGGCGGCCGCCAGATCCTCCCAGGTGCCGAACGGCACTAAGGGGGACAAGTCGATGCGCGGATCGTCGATGCGGGCCACGAGCGCCTCCAGGCGCTCGCGTCGCTCGACGAACGGACGATCGCGCAGATCCTCGTCGCCCTCTGTGAGAATATCGTAGACGCGCAGGTGCGCCGGGAATTCGGCAACGAGCTTCGGCGTCACGGCCTTGCGGTTGAGCCGCTGCTGCAGCACGTTGAAGCTCTGCACCAGGCCCTCGCGCACGATCAGCAACTCCCCGTCGATGGCGCCCTCGAAATTCAGCGCCTCCACGAGATCGGGAAAAGCACCGGAGACGTCCTCGCCCGTGCGAGAGTAGATGCGGCGAACGGGACGGCCGTGACCGTCATGTCCCGCGACCGCCTGAAGGCGAATGCCGTCCCATTTCCACTCCGCGAGAAAATCCGAGGCGTCGAGCTTCTCGAAATCCTCCTCTTCGAGGGGATGCGAGAGCATCGGCGGACGGAACGGGGCGGGGTTGCTGGATTCCGGCTTGGGAGCGCGGCCCTCGACCCAGGCGAAGAGGTCCTCGTAAGGCGCATCGAGTCCGTGCCAGATCAGCTCGATCTCGTCGGGCTCGATGCCGCCGAGCTGCGCCACCGCCGTTTTCGCCAGCCGGGCCGAAACGCCCACGCGAAGCTCCCGGGTGATGAGCTTCAGGAGCGCCCAGCGGCCAGTCTCGTCGAGGGCGTCGAGCCAGCCGGCGACTTTCGCCGGCAGGTCGCTCTTGCCCGTGGTGGCAAGCGCCTCCACCACCTCCGTGAGGGTCGGCACATGAGGCGGCGGGTTGTTGTGGCCGAGAGAAGGCGCGCCGGGGGACACGGGCGCGACGCTCTCGTGGCCCGGCGCCGGCCAGATGAGCGCGACCGTCTCCGCGAGATCGCCCACATAATGGTAGGACATGCGGAACAGCTCCGGGTCCGTGCGTTCCTCCACGAGGCCGCGGATCAGGCCGGGCTTCGCCTCCTTGAACATCAGCGCATTGGTCATGGCCGCGAGCGCATAGCCGCGCTCGGGATCGGGGGTATGGCGGAAGTAATCCGTGATGAGCCGCAGCTTCGCGTTGCGGCGCGGCTCATAGGCCAACCGGTCGAGGAGGGCGGCGAAGCGGTTCATGCCTCGCCTCCCGGAGGCGGGGCCTCTCCCGGCTGCGTGACTTCCTCCGCCTCGCCCTCGTCCCCATAGCCCAGCATGTGCAGCGGGCGCGCTCTGATGCCGTGCGTGGAGCACCAATGGACGAGCGCGTCCTCCTGGCCATGGGTGACCCAGACTTCGCCCGCGCCGGTTTCCCGGATCGTGCGGCACAGGTCGTCCCAATCGGAATGATCGGAGATCACGAGCGGCAGCTCCACGCCCTTCTGGCGGGCGCGAGCCCGCACTCGCATCCAGCCGGAGGCGAAGCAGGTGACCGGATCGGGGAACTTGCGCGACCAGAGATCCTGGATGGAGGAGGGCGGGCAGATCACGATGGCGCCTGCGAGCTTCGAACGCTCTGACGCCACCACCTTCGGCGTGTCCCCTAAGGGAATGCCTTCCGACTTGTAGAATTCGGTCAGCCGCTCCATGGCCCCGTGCAGGTGGATCGGCTGTTCGTAGCCCTCCTCCCGCAGGAGCGCCATCACGCGCTGCGCCTTGCCCAGGGCGTAAGCGCCGACGATGTGGGTGCGCTCCGGAAACAGCGCGACGGAATCGAGGAGCTTGCGCACCTCGTCCCGGGTGTCGGGATGGCGGAAGACGGGGAGCCCGAACGTGGCCTCCGTGATGAAGACGTCGCAGGGCACGAGCTCGTAAGGCAGGCAGGTGGGGTCCTCTGCGCGCTTGTAGTCGCCCGACACCACGACGCGGGTGCCGCCCGCTTCCATGACGATCTGGGCGGAGCCCAGCACGTGCCCGGCCGGCGTGAAGCGCACGGTCACGTCGCCGAGGCGCATGCTTTTCCCGAGCGCCGCTTCCTGCGTGCTTCCGGCGAAGTCCTCGCCGTAGCGCACGCCCATGATCCGCAGGGTCTCCCGGGTTGCCAGGACCGCTTTGTGGCCGGAGCGGGCATGGTCGGAATGGCCATGGGTGATGAGCGCCCGCTTCACGGGCCGGACAGGGTCGATGTGGAAGTCGCCCAAGGGGCAGTAGAGCCCTTGCGGGGTCTGGGTGAGGATGTCGGTCGAGCGCAACGCCATGGAGGGCCATATAGCGTGCCATCGGGCAATGTCAGGCTGGCGGCGGCCCGGCGCGTCAGGGCCGTGCTTGCCTTGATCGGCATCTTGCGGGTGCCCACATGGCAGGCGGTCCAAAGAGGAGCGATGAGCATGCGCGCGATGGTGATCACACGGTTCGGCGGCCCGGATGTCTTCGAGCTCAAGGAACAGGAGCGGCCGAAGGCGGGGCCCGGCCAGGTTCTCGTGCGGGTCGTCGCTTCCGGAACCAATCCGGTCGACGCCAAGATCCGGCAGGCGGGCTCCTGGGCCCAGATTCCGTTCCCGGCCGTGCTGGGCTACGACGTTTCCGGCATTGTCGAGGAGCTCGGGCCCGGGGTGACCGAGTTCCAGGTCGGCGACGAGGTGTTCTATACGCCCGAGATCTTCGGCAACCCGCATGGAAGCTATGCGGAATATACTGTCGCTTCCGCCGGCATCGTCGCCCGCAAGCCTTCCAACCTGAGCCACATCGAGGCCGCGGGGATCCCGCTGGCCGGCGGGACGGCTTGGGAGGCGGTCATCCGGCGCCTGAATGTCCGGCCGGGCGAGACCATTCTCATCCACGGAGGCGCCGGCGGCGTCGGCTCCTTTGCGGTCCAGTTCGCCAAGGCGGCGGGCGCGCATGTGATCGCGACCGCCGGCAAGGCCAACCACTCCGCCCTGCACGAGCTGGGAGCCGACGTGGCCATCGATTATCGCGATGCCGACGCGGCCGACCGGATCATGAACGAAACCGGCGGCCGGGGCGTCGATGCCGCCTTCGACACCGCCGGCGGTAATGTTCCCATGAGCACCCTGGTGACCCGGCCCTTCGGACGGATCGCCACCATTCTCCCGCCCAACGGTCAGCTGGATGCCCTCTACACCAAGAACCAGACCCTCTACGGCACCTTCCTGACCCGTGAAGGGGCGCGGCTGCGCGAGATGGCGCCGCTGTTCGAGCGCGGACAGGCCCGGGTCGTCGTGGATTCCGTCCTCCCGCTCGAGGAGGTGGGCAAGGCCCACGAGCGGCTGGATTCGGGCCATGGCAGGGGCAAGGTCATCCTTCAGGTCGCCCCCTAGACGCGGCGCGGCGGGAAGGCTGCGCCTTGGCATTGACACGCTCTCCTGTCTCGCTCATGGCAGGGCAATGCTGTTGCCTCCCTCCTTCCGCACCTCCGGCGATGTCCTGGCCGACCGCCGCTATGAATATGCCAGCGCCGCCTCCGACGAGCGCGACTTCGAGGCCGCGGCCGACCTGGCCCGGCAGACGCTGGAGCTCGCGCCCGGCTTCGCGCCGGCTCACGCCCTCTTGGGGCGGGCGGCGGCGGAGCTCGGATGGCGGGACGAGGCCGTGAAGGCCTTGCGCCAGGCGCTTGTCCTCGAGCCCGAGGACATCCTGGGCGTGCGGCTGGATCTCGCCCGGCTGGGCGCGCTGCCGGCCGAGGAGGCTATGAGCGGCGCCTATGTGCGGGCGCTGTTCGACGAATATGCCCCCAAATTCGAGCGCCATCTCACCGGGAGCCTGGCCTATCGCGGACCGGAACTCATCGCCGATGCCCTGCGCCGTGCCTGCTCCACGCGGAGCAGGGTCTATCGCTTCGGGCCGACCCTCGATCTCGGATGCGGCACGGGATTGATGGGGCAGGCGCTCGACGGCCTGTGCGCCTCGCTCGTGGGCGTCGATCTCTCGCCGCGCATGCTCGAGAAGGCGGACAGGACGAAGCTCTATGACGGCCTCCACGAAGGGGAGCTGGTCTCCTTCCTGAAGACGCGCGCGGATGCGGAGGCCGACCTCGTCGTGGCGGCGGACGTGTTCGTCTACATGGCGGCTCTCGACGAGGTGTTTTGCGAAACCCGTCGCGTGCTGGGGTCCGAGGGGCTCTTCGCCTTCACGGCGCAGGCGCATGAAGGCGAAGGCTACGTCCTTGGAAGCGATGCGCGCTATGCGCATGCCGAGAGTTACCTGTGTGCCCTTGCCGACGTGAATGCCCTGACGGTCGTCATCCTGGAGCGGGTTCCGATCCGGGAGGATCGCGGCGTGCCGGTTCCCGGGTTCCTGGCGGTGATGCAGCGCTGATCGTCTAGGCCGCCGGCATCGACGGATGAGGCGCCGATTCCCAGCAGCCCAGCACGGATTGGTCGAAGTCGATGATCGAGCCCGTCATCATGCCGGATTCGGCGCTGGCGAGGAACGCGACGGCGCGCGCCACCTCGGCCGGGTCGAGCAGGCGGCCGAAGGGCTGCTCCTTCGCGGCCTTTTCGAGCCAGCCGTCCTGGGCTCCGTGATAGGTGCGCATGATGCGGTCCTCGCCCGGGGTGTTCATCCAGCCGATATTGAGGCCGTTCACGCGGATGCGCCAGGGCATCAGGCTGAAGGCGGCGTTCTTGGTCAGCGTCGCGAGCGCGCCCTTCGAGCCGCAATAGGCGGAAATGAAGGGCTGGCCGCCATGGGCCGACATGGACAGGATGTTGACCATCGCGCCCTCGATCCTCTCGCGGCGCATGATCTTCGCGGCCTCCTGCATGAGGAAGAAGGGCGCGCGCACGTTCACGGCGAACATGCGGTCGAACAGCTCCGGGCTCGTATCGAAGATCGTGCCGCGGTCGGTCATGCCGGCCGCGTTCACCAGGGCATCCACGCGTCCGAACACGCTGTCCGCCCGCGCGGTCACGGCCCGGGCCTCCTCGACGCTGGCAAGGTCCGCCTTGACGAATTCCGTGCGGCAGCCCTGGGCGGTGATCTCCCGCGCCACCGCCTCGCCGCGGTCGGCATTGCGCCCGCAGATGACGAGGCCCGCGGCCCCGCGCCCGGCGAGCGTCCGGGCAATGGTTTCGCCGACGCCCTGCGTGCCGCCGGTCACGACGGCGATGGCGTTCCGGAACTGGGCTGGGTGGCTCATGGCGTTTCCTCTTGGAGGGTTTTTGGTGTTTTCGGTGGACCCAAGCTGAGATCATCCGGCGGGGGATGGCAAGCGGCTGACACCCGGGTTCACAAGGGAAACGCGACTGCCGTAGCGAAACTCTTGTCCCGCGCCTATCTTGTAAGGGTATGTCGATAGCGTCCGCATCCCTTCTCCCCCAAACCTTCCGGGACTGGTTCGAGAGCCGAGGCTGGGAGCCTCGCGAGCACCAGCTGCAGCTTCTTGCAAAGGCGGAGGCGGGCCGCTCCGTGCTGCTCGTCGCGCCGACAGGCGCGGGCAAGACCCTCGCGGGCTTCCTGCCGAGCCTCGTCGAGCTTGCCGAGCGGGAGCCGAGCCGCGGCACTGCCCGGGACCGGCGGGGGCTTCACACCCTCTACATTTCGCCCCTCAAGGCGCTGGCCACCGATATCGCCCGCAATCTCGAGACGCCGGTGCAGGAGATGGGACTGCCCATCCGCATCGAGACCCGCACCGGCGATACGCCCTCCCACAAGCGCGCCCGCCAGATCGAGCGGCCGCCGGACATTCTTCTGACGACCCCGGAGCAGCTGGCGCTGCTGCTGGCCCATCGCGAGGCGGGGGAGTTCTTCAAGGACCTGCGCCGCGTCGTCCTGGACGAGCTGCATTCGCTGGTGACGTCGAAGCGGGGGGATCTCCTGTCGCTCGGGCTCGCGCGGCTCCTGAGCGTGGCTCCCCAGGCGAGGACGGTCGGGCTGTCCGCTACCGTGCGGGCGCCGGACGACCTGCGGCGCTATCTTGTGCCGCAACGTCGTGAGCCCTCCGCCCCGCAGGCGGGAGAAGGGCGGATCGCCCTCGCCGATCTCGTGGTGGTCAAAGGCGGCGCGCAGCCCGACATCCGCATGCTGGAGCTCGACGAGCCCCTGCCGCTCGCCGGCCACACGGCCTCCCTGTCGATGCCGGTGATCTACGAGCTGATCAGGCGGCACAAAACGACGTTGGTCTTCGTCAACACGCGGCTTCAGGCGGAATACACGTTCCAGGAGCTCTGGAAGCTCAACGACGACGGGCTCGCGATCGCGCTCCACCACGGCTCGCTCGACGTGGCGCAGCGCCGCCGCGTCGAGGAGGCGATGGCGGCGGGGCGGCTCAAGGCGGTGGTGTGCACGGCGACCCTCGATCTCGGCATCGACTGGGGCGATGTGGACCTGGTGGTCAATGTGGGGGCGCCGAAAGGCGCCTCCCGCATCATGCAGCGCATCGGCCGCTCGAACCACCGCATGGACGAGCCCTCGCAGGCCTATCTCGTGCCGGCCAACCGCTTCGAGATCCTGGAATGCCGTGCGGCGTTGGACGCGGTGCACGAGGCGGCGCAGGACACGCCCGATGCCCGGACGGGCGCGCTCGACGTGCTCTGCCAGCACATCCTCGGAATGGCCTGCGCCGATCCGTTCAGGCTCGAGGACCTCTACGAGGAAGTGCGCTCGGCGGCCCCTTATGCGGATTTGACCTGGGAGGATTACGAGGCCTGCGTCGCCTTCGTGGCGACGGGCGGCTATGCCCTTCGGGCTTATGAACGCTTCGCCAAGATCGTGAAGGGCAGCGACGGTTTCTGGCGCGTGCGCGACGGCAAGGTCGCACAGCAATACCGGCTCAATGTCGGCACCATCGTCGAATCGACCATGATCAAGGTCCGCCTCGGCAAGACGTCGCGTGCCAGGCCCGGAACGGTGCTGCCGCGCGGGCGCATCCTCGGCGAGATCGAGGAATATTTCGCCGAGACGATGACCCCCGGCGACACTTTCCTGTTCGCGGGCGAAGTTCTGCGCTTCGAGGGCATCGCCGAGGACGAGGTGCTGGTCACTCGCGCGGCTTCGGGAACGGATCCGAAGATCCCCTCCTACGAGGGCGGCAAGTTTCCCCTGTCCACCTTCCTGGCTGCCCGCGTGCGCGAGATCCTGGCTGATCCCTTCGAATGGGACCGCCTGCCGCCGCAGATGACGGAATGGCTCCTGCAGCAGCGCCGCCGGTCCATCGTACCGGGTCCGCGCGACCTCCTGGTCGAGACCTTCCCCCGCGGCAACCGCTTCTACATGACCTGCTTTCCCTTCGAGGGGCGGCTCGCGCATCAGACCCTCGGCATGCTGCTCACCCGGCGCCTGGAGCGGGCGCGGCTGAAGCCGCTCGGCTTCGTGGCGAACGATTACGGCATCGCGGTCTATGCCTCGGGCGACATCGCCGCGCGGGCGGCGCGGGAGCCCGACTTCATGGGCGAGCTGTTCTCCGAGGACATGCTGGGCGACGACCTGGAGGATTGGCTGGCGGAATCCTCCCTGATGAAGCGCACCTTCCGCCAATGCGCCGTGATCGCGGGCCTGATCGAGCGCCGCTTCCCGGGGGAGCAGAAGACCGGGAGGCAGGTCACGATCTCCACCGATCTCGTCTACGACGTGCTGCGCAAGCACGAGCCGGACCATGTGCTGCTGCGCGCCGCCCGGGCGGATGCGGCAACGGGACTCCTGGACGTGAAGCGCCTCGGCATGATGCTTGCCCGCATCCGGGGGCGAATCATCCACAAGCCGCTCGACCGGGTTTCTCCCTTGAGCGTGTCCGTCATGCTGGAGATCGGCCGTGAGCGCGTCTATAGCGACAATGCGGACGAGATTCTGGCCGAAGCGGAAGCGGCGCTTCTCGACGAGGCTTTGGCGTGACGGCTTTGCGAAAGAACAAACAGACAACCCATGAAATCGGGCTGGCCGGGCAGGCGGCGCTCCTCGACCTGTCGGGAGCCATGTACCTGCCCTCCCACGATGCGCTGCTCGTGGCGGACCTGCATTTCGAGAAGGGCTCCTCCTTCGCGCGCCGGGGCATGATGCTGCCTCCCTACGACACCCGGGAGACGCTCGGGGCCCTCGTGGACGTCGTGGCGCGCTTCGACCCGCGCGTCGTCGTCGCCCTCGGGGACAGCTTTCATGACATCGGCGGGCCTGAACGGCTGGGTGGGGAAGAGCGCTCCACCCTGGCGGAGATCCAGACAGGGCGGGAGTGGATCTGGGTGACGGGCAATCACGACCGCGTGCTGCCGGACAGCATCGGCGGTCTGGTCGTGGAGGAGTTGCGGATGGGGGCTCTCACGCTGCGCCACGAGCCGCTGCCCGGAAGGCAGCAGGAAGTGGCCGGGCACCTGCATCCCGTGGGCAAGGTGGTGATGCGCGGGCGCGCCACCCGCCGCCGCTGCTTCATGACCGATGGCGAGCGCTGCGTCATGCCCGCGTTCGGCGCCTATGCGGGCGGGCTCAATGCCTGCGACGGGGTCTTCAAGCCGCTCTTCCCGGGCGGGTTCACGGCCCATCTCATCGGGATTGAGCGCATCTTCGCCATCGCGAAGGCGATGCTCTGCCGGGACTGACGCCTCAGTCCCGCCTGAAGATGACGCTGGCGAGCCAGCCGAAGAAGATGGCCATCGCTGCGGTGGCCAGGCCGTAGGCGAGGGACCAGTCGCGGGCGACGGCGCCGACCTGCTCCTCGAAGCCCGTCTTGACCAGTTCGAAATGGGTGACCGTGCTCGCCAGGATCACCGTATCGGCGAAGAGGACGACCTGCACGTCGTATTCCCCCGGCGGGGCCGTTGCGGGGAGGGGGATGCTGGCCCGGAAGATGTCGGGCGTCAGGAAGGTGACCCCGCGCTCGTCCTCCAGGTAGAGCCCCTCCTGCGCCTTGAGGCGATAGAGCGCCTCGCGGAACTCCCTGTCGGCGCCGCCTCCGCGCTCGTAGGTGAAGTCGGGGGCGTTGATGATGGCCGCCAGGCCGATCTTCTGGCGCTGGCGCAGCTGAACGCTCGTGATCTCGTCGATCGGCTTCGAGGTCAGGACGCTCAGATAGGCCGGCGCCAGGGGAAACTTCTGCTGCTCCTGGTTGACCCAGACCGGCCCCACCTTCTGCTTCTCGCGCACGGTGAGCAATTGCCGCGGGCCGCGGACGGTGACCACCACGTCGTAGCTCGTGGCGCGCGCGATGGTTTGCGCATCCCGCTCGATGGCGCCGAACACGGCGATGGACGTGCCCGTATAGTTCGAGTTGATGAGAACGCGGTGGTTCGACAGGGACGTGATCAGGGTCTCCGCCGAGGCGGGAGCGATGGAGGCGAGTGCGATCAGGAGGAGGCAGAGACGTCTCACTGGCGCCGCTCCTGCGCTGTGAGCGAGAACGGCTCCTGAGGCTCGATGACGAGTTCGAGCGCGAAGCGAAGGCCTACGGCCAGCAGCAGGATGGCCAGCAGGAAGCGGAACAGCTCCGCGCGCAGGTTCCGGCCCATGCGCGCCCCGAACTGGGCGCCGAACACGCCGCCGATGATCAGCAGGATCGCGAGCACCATGTCGACGGCCTGGTTCATCACCGCGTGAAGGATGAGCGCGACGAGGGTGGTGCAGAAGATCTGGAACTGCGAGGTGCCCACGACCACGTTGGTGGGCACGCGGAAGATATAGAGAAGCGCCGGCACCACGATGAAGCCGCCGCCGATTCCGAGAACGGCGCCCGCGAAGCCGATGAAGAGCGAGAGCAGGAGGATCGGGATCACGCTCACATAGAGCTTGGAGCGGTAGAACCGCATCCGCAGGGGCCAGCGGAGATAAGAGGCGTGCTCGCCCGCCTGCCGCCGCAGGCGCAGGGTGCCGCCCCGCCGCTTGGTCCAGAATTCCCGGATGCTCTCCTTGAGCATCAAGCTCCCCACGACGGTGAAGAGCGTGACGTAGGACACGACGATCACGAGATCGAGCTGGCCCGCTCGCCGGACCGCGGCGAAGAACCAGACGCCGAGGGCCGATCCGATCAGGCCTCCGGCGACGAGCATCGCCCCGAGCTTGTGATCGAGGGCGTTGCGCCGGAGGGCGCCGAGCACGCTGGTGGTGGAGGAGGCCACGATCTGGGCCGATTGCGTCGCCACCGCGACGGCCGGAGGAATGCCCAGGAAGATGAGGAGCGGAGTCATCAGGAACCCGCCACCGATGCCGAAGAGACCGGAGATGAAACCGACCGCCGCACCCATCCCGAGGATGAGAAGAACGCTCACAGGCATTTCAGCGATCGGCAGATAGATTTGCAATCCGGGTCCCCCTGGCCGGTGCAGCCACGGCGTAGTTACAATGATGCGAAGAGAGGTTTATAGGACAAGCGATGAACGTAGCCTGACCACTTCGGGTTCAACCATCAACCCTTATGGCTTGTGCGCCTTCCCAGGCCGCCGTCTGCCCACCGGAAGCAGCGGGCGCTTCGTTGGCGATGGGATCGACCGGGCGGGGATGCCATTGCTCGATGGCGGCCCGCGTGGCCTTCAGCTCGGCGGCGCCGAGGCGCCCGGCGAGTTCATCGCGCTTCCTGGCGGCTTCGGCGTCTCCGTGAGCGGCCGCGAGGGCGAGCCATACATAGGCTTTGGGCAGGTCCTGCTTGGTTCCGATGCCTCGGGCGAGGAGAACGCCCATGTTGAACTGGCTGTCCCTGAGGCCCGCCTCGGCGGCCTCGCCATACCACCGGAGCGCTGCCGCGTAATCCGGCTTGCCGGTCTGGCCCGACACGAGAAGCGTGGCGAGGTTGTGCATGGCGCGGATGTTGCCGCCCTGCGCCGCACGCTCGTACCAGATGGCCGCCTGCTTCGCGTCGCGCTCGATGCCGATGCCCTTCTCCATCAGCATGGCGAGCCGTTCCTGCGCTGGAGGAAACCCGGCCTGGGCCGAGCGCTCATAGAGATGGATGGCCAGGCGCATGTCCTGCGGCACGGTGCTTCCTTCGGAAGCCTGGAGTGCGATCTCGTAGAGCGCCATCGCGTCGCCTGTCAGGGCGGCCTGCCGGAGCGGGGCCGGAACGACCGCCGGGATGTCTCCCACTGTCGCGGGATCGACGAGGAATTTCGGCACCGCCGTCGCGGCGGGCGCGGAGAAGGCGGAATCGGCCGCTGCGGTCAGGCTCGAGGGATGGAAGAGGTTCGCGGCCTCCACGGGCGCTGCGACGCTCCCGGTTGCGGCCATATCCACGGGAGGCTGCGCATTCGAGGCGGGGGCCTCCGGCTGCGAAGGGCTGAAGGAGGCGATCAGCGGGAGCGGCGAGGGGACGAGACCGCTCGACATGACCTGCACGGTTCCGGTCGCCAGGACCACGAAGCCGAAACCGAGCAGGAGCGATCGGCGATGCGAGTCGAAGACTCGGCGGATGCGTTCCAGGAGGGAGGCCGGAGAAGTGGGCGGGCCTTCATCCCCATCGGGTGGATCGAGCAGGCCGACGATCTCTTCCTCCTCGGGCACGGGCGCGGCCTGGTCCACCTGCGCGGCGCGACGGGCGGCCGCGATGAAGCTCGCGCGCATGTTGACGAGGTCCATGTCGCCGGCGGGCTCGTTCGCGGCGACCGGAGGCGATGCCGGCGGCGCATCCCGGTCGGGATGCGCCGTGGCGACGTCCTCGATCTGGGAGAGGGTGACCGCATGCAGGCGGCGCACGGCCGCCTCCAGGCGATCCGCCGGGGGCATCCGCTCGGGAGACGCGTCGCGAAGAGCCTCGAGGGGCAGGCCGGACGCCTGCGCGGACGCACCCTGATCCGTGAAGCGGGAGGCCAGCGTCTCCAGGGCGCTCTGGACGGCGCGCAGGGTTTCCTGCGTCTTCTTGTCGGTCCGGGTCTGTAGGGCCTTCAGCTCCACGAAGCCCTGCTTGAGGGCATCGAGGTCGCTGGCATCGGGCAGGTTCCCCTGAACGGTCCTCAAGGCCGCGTTCGCGGCGTGTTCCGCGATGTCGGCCGCATCGTTCCGGAGAGACCGGAAATGGCTCGCGGCCTCGTCGAGGACCTTCTGCAGGGGCTCGTCCGCCTTCCGGGCCAGCCGTTCCGCTAGGGAGGCGATCTGCTCCTCGAGGGCATCGAGGCTCAGGAGCTGAAGCGGAATACGGTCCAGCTTCGAGTCGATGCCGCGCAGCATTTGCTCCATCGACGCGGTGTCCGCCTGCCGGCCGACCTGTCGAAGTTCGTCCTCGATCCTGTCGAACCGCTCCAGGAGCGGCTCCGGGGCGAGAGCCTCCCTGTCTGCCACCGCCTGGACCTGGGACGAGAGGCGCTCGATCATGGCCGTCAATGCATCGTGCTGCTGGAAGCGGCCGTCCGGCGGGGCCGCCATCCGCTCGGTCAGGAGCGCCAGCTGGTCGGTGATCGGGTCGAGGTTCACGGGCTCGGGCGCGGGCCGGCTCGCAAGCGCCGCCAGGTCGCGGCTCATGCTATCGAGTTGCGCCGGGACGTCCGTTGCTTCCTGTGCGGCGATGGTGCGGTTCAGGGCGGCGCAGACGTTTTCGAGCGAGGTCTTGAGGGCGGAAAAATCGCTGCGTCCCACCTGATGAACGCGCAGGTCGGCGATCTGGCGGCCGAGAGCGCTCACCTCCTCGGCAAGCCGCTCGATCTGGCGCGGCTCCACACGCTGGGAGAGGTCGTGGCGCATGTCCACGATCTGGCTGCTGAGGAACTCGATGACCGTCCGGTCGACGCCGGTCTCCGCGACCCTGTCGATCTTGGCTTTCAGCTGGTCGATTTCGCTCCCGATCCGGCCGTGCAGGCCGTCGTTCACGTCCTCGGAGAGGGCCTGGATCTGGCGGTACACCGCCGCCGTGGACTGCGCGAGGACCAGGAGATCCCTGGTGGCCGTCCCATGCCCCATCTCCCTGACGATGCCCTTGATGGCGAGGTCGAGGGCGGCGATGTCCTCCTGCGTCGCAAGATTGCCGATGCTCGCGCGCAGCCGCTCGATCTCCTGGCGGATCGCCCCGAGGGCTGGCGCGCAGGCCGTATCGGGCTGCCCGTGGCGCTCGGCCAAGGCCTGACGCTCGACGGAGTCGAGGCGTTCCTTCAGGGTGGAAAAGGTCTGCGAGAGCGCGGTGGCCATACGCTCCTGCCGGTCTGCCGAGGTGCGGGCCGTCTCGTTCAGGCGCTCCTCCGTCTGCTCGATCCAGCTGGCCATGGACTCGAGAGCGATCGCGGTGCGAGAGGCCTGGTCCAGGGTCTGGCGCTCGTTTTCCGCCGAAACCGCCGCCATGAGAGCCTCGAAGGTCCGTTCCAGTTCGGGCCGGGCCTGCCTGGGCGGGCGGGCAACGGGGCCGGATGGTTCGGGACCCGCAGGCTTGCGCTCTTGCCTCGGTGACAGGCGCTTCTCATCCTTTGCGGCCAGAACGGTGGCCGCCCATTCCTCGAGACTCAATCCTGACCGGCGGGCGGCGGCTTTGGCCCGCTCACGGACGTCGAGGTCCAACTCGTCGAGGTTCGAAAGGACGTGATGTCTCATGGCCGCGCTCGGGGGGATACTACGAACTCTCGGCCGGCCATGAGTCCCCCACTCATGCCGCCGCGGCGATCGTGAAACCCGGGATTGAGGCGAATCACCCGGCCCCAAGATCGCCCAACCGATGGCGCAGCTTTCCGCGAACGTAGTAAAAAACCCGTTAAGCGCTGGGGATTTAGCCTGGAGGTGCCCCCTCCGAACGAGCAGGTTTCCCCCGGCCGGAGAGGGGGAAACGACATCCGCAGCCGCTGAGGGACGATCTGTGGACCGGGGCACTTGCAAGCCGCATGGTCTCTGTTGTATCATAACGTAACATTCAACGATGCTGATCCACAGCAGTCATGACCGACAGGGGCATTCAATGAGCCAAGGTATTGCTGGTTCCTATCCCAACGAAACTGGCGAGGGCGCAAAGTTCTACACGATCGGGGATCTTGCCCGTGAGTTTGGTGTAACGCTGCGCACCCTGCGCTTCTACGAGGATCGCGGACTTCTCTCGCCTCGCCGTGACGGCACGGCCCGGATCTATGATGCCCGCGATCGCGAGCGCCTGTCCGTGATCCTGAAAGGCAAGCAGCTCGGCTTCACCCTCACCGAAATCCGCGCCATGCTGGCCGAGGAGCGCTCTGCCAATGGCCCTGCCATGAATCTCCGGCTCTCCCTGGATCAGGTCGAGGACCAGATCCGTCATCTCGAGCAGCAGAAGGTCGAGATCGAGGAGGCACTCGAGGAGCTCAAGGCGCGCCGCGCCAGCCTCGCCATTGCCGCCTGAGGCCGGCGCTCCTTCCAGGTCTATCACCTTCCAGGTCTTTCTTGACGTGTCAGGATGGCCGAGGAAGGCGTTCATCCGACGCTTTCAGGGCGCTTCCGCCTTCAGAGGCTGCCCCAGCCGGGCGGTTCATCCCGTTGCTGAGGCTTCGTTCCTTCCAAAGGCTGTCGGATCCTCGTGAGAACGCCTTGAAACCTTGAACCTTCATGGGTGGAATGGAGCCCGTTGCGGCGCCCGTGCCCCTTTGATTTCGCGCCCTACCTCTTCCCAAAAGGAATAGATGGTTTATATATAAACTATCTATCGCGCCGGCTCGTGCGCCTGAGGGGCTGCTGCCGGCCGCCGATTCTGGAGGAAGAGCGAATGCCGGTTTACAAGGCCCCCGTCGAAGACGTCATGTTCCTCTTGAACGATGTCTTCCCGATCGAGCGTTACAACAACCTGCCGGGCTTCGCCGATGCCACCCCCGATGTGGCGGAGGCGGTCCTCACGGAGGGGGCAAGGCTCTGTGAGGAGGTCTTCGCCCCTCTGAACCGCATCGGCGATCTCGAAGGCTGCACCCGCAACGCGGACGGTTCTGTGACCACTCCGAAGGGCTTCAAGGAGGCATACAAGGCTTATGCGGCCGGCGGCTGGATGGGCCTGTCCATGCCGGCGGAGTATGGCGGCCAGGGCTTGCCGTCGGTGCTGAACACCATCATGCAGGAGTTCATCTCCTCGGCGAACCTGTCGCTCGGCATGTATCCGGGCCTGACCCAGGGCGCCATCGCGGCCCTCCTGGTTCACGGCACCGAGGACCAGAAGAGAACCTATGTGCCGAAAATGGTCGAAGGCGTCTGGACCGGCACCATGAACCTCACCGAGCCCCATTGCGGCACGGATCTGGGGCTGCTCAAGACCAGGGCCGTTCCGAACGGCGACGGCTCCTATGCCATCACCGGCACCAAGATCTTCATCTCCGCGGGCGAGCACGACCTGACGGAGAACATCGTGCATCTCGTCCTGGCCCGGATCGAGGGCGCTCCCGCCGGTACCAAGGGCATTTCGCTCTTCGTGGTGCCGAAGTTCCTCGTCAACGAGGATGGCTCCCTGGGCGCAAGGAACGGCGTCGCCTGCGGCTCCCTGGAGCACAAGATGGGCATTCACGGCAATGCCACCTGCGTCATGAATTACGACGGCGCGAAGGGCTGGCTCGTGGGCCAGGAGAACCGCGGCCTCAACGCCATGTTCGTGATGATGAACGAGGCGCGTCTCGCGGTCGGCGTGCAGGGCCTCTCGCAATCCGAGGTCGCGTACCAGAACGCGGTCGCCTATGCGAAGGACCGCCTGCAGGGCCGCTCGCTCACCGGCCCGCAATTCCCGGACAAGCCCGCGGATCCGATCATCGTGCATCCGGACGTGCGCCGGACGCTTCTCTCCATCAAGTCCTGCAACGAGGCGGCCCGTGCGCTCCTGATCTGGACGGCGCTGCAGAGCGATGTCGCCCATCGTTCTGCCGACGAGGCCGAGCGTCAGGCGGCGGACGACCACATGGGGCTCATGACTCCCGTGGTGAAGGGCGTGCTCACCGATCTCGGCTTCGACAACGCGGTGAGGGCGCAGCAGATGTTCGGCGGCCACGGCTATATCGAGGAATGGGGCATGTCGCAGTTCGTGCGCGATGCCCGCATCGCCATGATCTACGAGGGCGCGAACGGCATTCAGGCGATGGATCTCGTCGGCCGCAAGCTCGGCAAGGATGGCGGGCGCGCCGTGATGGCCTTCTTCAACGAGGTCGGCGCCTTCTGCCGGGAGAATGCGGAAGACGAGAGCCTGAAGGGCTTCGTGGCGCCGCTCCAGCAGGGCCTCGGCCACCTGCAGCAGGCTACGATGTGGTTCATGCAGAACGCGATGGCCCGGCCCGACAATGCCGGTGCCGGCGCCACCGATTACATGCATCTCTTCGGCATCGTGGCGATGGGTTACATGTGGGCCAGGATGGCGAAGGCCGCGCAGGCCAGGAAAGCACAAGGGAACGGCGCTGCCGAGAGGATGGATGCGAAGCTTCTGACGGGCCGCTTCTTCATGGAGCGGATGATGCCCGAAACCGGCATGCGTCTCGCCCGCATCTCCTCCGGCGCCGATGCCACCATGGCGATGCCGGTGGAGGCTTTCTGATTGACCGGCGCGATCCCGCCCCGATCATGGCGAGAGGCCTGGGGCGCATGACGAGTATGGTGCTTCATTTTCGAAAACGATTCCGGGTGGCGCTTCGCTTGCTCGGGATGACGCTAAAATAAATCTGGGAGGTCCGCATGGCCGATGCTTTTATCTATGACGCCGTTCGCACGCCGCGCGGGCGCGGCAAGCCGGATGGCTCGCTCTACGAGGTGCCTACGGTCGATCTCGCCGTGACGGCGCTCGACGCCATCCGCAAACGCAACGATCTCGACCCTGTTCTGGTGGAGGACGTGGTGCTCGGCTGCGTCGATCCCGTCGGGGAGGCGGGCGGCGACATCGCACGCGCCGCGGCGTTGAAGGCGGGTTTCGGCAAGGAAGTGCCGGGTGTGCAGATCAACCGCTTCTGCGCCTCCGGCCTCGATGCGGTGAACCTCGCCGCCGCCCAGGTGATGGCGGGCATGAAGGACATCGCCATCGGCGGCGGGGTCGAGTCCATGAGCCGCGTGGGCATGGCCGCATCCGGCGGCGCATGGCCGGTCGATCCCGGCATCGCGATTCCCAACTACTTCCTGCCGCAGGGCATCTCGGCGGACCTGATCGCCACGAAATACGGCTTCACGCGCGACGATGTGGACGCCTACGCGGTCGAGTCGCAGAAGCGTGCGGCGAGGGCCTGGGACGAGGGCCGCTTCGCCGGATCCGTCGTGCCGGTGAAGGACGTCAACGGCCTCACCATCCTGTCGAAGGACGAGCATATGCGCCCCGGCACCGACATGCAGTCGTTGGGCCAGCTCAAGGCCGCCTTCGTGCAGATGGGCGAGATGGGCGGCTTCGACGCCGTGGCGATCGCCGCGCACCCGGATGTGGAGTTCGTCGATCACGTGCATCATGCGGGCAATTCGTCGGGCATCGTGGATGGCGCGGCCGCCGTCCTCGTCGGTTCGAAGGAGGGCGGAGCGAAGATCGGAGCCAAGCCCCGTGCGCGCATCAAGGGTTTCGCGTCCATCGGCTCGGATCTCGCCCTCATGCTCACCGGCCCCATCGACGTGTCGGAGCTTGCGCTCAGGAAGGCCGGCATGACGAAGGACGATATCGACCTCTTCGAGATCAACGAGGCGTTCTCGGCGGTGGTGCTGCGCTACATCCAGGCGCTCGATCTCGACCCGGCGAAGGTCAACGTGAATGGTGGCGCCATCGCCATGGGCCATCCGCTCGGTGCAACCGGCGCGATGATCCTCGGCACGGTGCTCGACGAGCTGGAGCGCACCGGCAAGCAGACGGCGCTCGTCACCCTGTGCGTCGCCGCCGGCATGGGCACGGCCGCGATCATCGAGCGCGTTTGAGACACAAGCGGATACGGGAGAAAATCATGACGGACTTCACCAATTTCCGCTTCGAGGTGGATGCCGACGGCATCGCGCTCGCCACCTGGGACATGACGGGCCGCTCCATGAACGTCATCACCCCCCAGGTGATGGACGAGCTGTCCCGGATCATCGAGACGGTTGCGTCGGACGGGGCCATCAAGGGCTGCGTCATCACCTCCGGCAAGGAGACGTTCTCGGGCGGTGCGGATCTCACCATGCTCCAGGCCTCCAACGCGGAATATGGGCGCGTGGCCAGGGAGAAGGGCGAAGAGGCGGCCACCGCCTTCCTGTTCGAGGAATCGCGCAAGCTCTCGCTGCTCTACCGCCGCATGGAGACCTGCGGAAAGCCGTTCGCGGCCGCCATTCATGGGGTATGCCTCGGCGGTGCCTTCGAGCTGGCGCTCGCCTGCCACTTCCGTGTCCTGTCCGATGTGGATTCCACCCGCGTCGGCCTGCCCGAGGTGAAGGTCGGCCTCTTCCCGGGGGCAGGCGGCACGCAGCGCGTCGCGCGGCTGATGCAGACGGGAGATGCGCTGCAGATGCTCTTCAAGGGCGAGCAGATCCGCCCGCTGATGGCGCGCAACATGGGCCTCGTCCATGCGGTCGCGCCGCGCGACCAGATCGTACAGACGGCGAAGGACTGGATCAGGAACGGCGGTTCGGCCGTCGCGCCATGGGACCAGAAGGGCTACAAGTTACCCTCGAACAAGGTCTATTCCGCGGCCGGCATGCAGATCTGGCCTCCGGCCAACGCCATCTATCGCCGTGAGACACAGGACAATTATCCGGCGATCCGGGCCATTCTGGAAACCGTCTACCAGGGCCTTCAGCTCCCAATGGATCTCGCCCTGAAGGTGGAGTCGCGCTGGTTCGCGAAGATCCTGCGTTCGAAGGAAGCGGCGGCGATGATCCGCACGCTGTTCATCTCCATGCAGGACCTCAACAAGGGCGCGCGCCGCCCGAAGGACGTACCGCCGACCACGATCAGGAGGGTCGGCGTGGTCGGGGCGGGCTTCATGGGGGCAGGCGTGGCCTATGTGAGCGCCAATGCCGGTCTCGAGGTCGTGCTGATCGACCGCGACGTCGAGGCAGCGGAGAAGGGCAAGGCCCATTCCCACAAGCTCATGTCCGACCAGATCATGAAGGGCCGCGCCAAGACGGCGGATCGGGACGCGCTGCTGGCGCGCATCAAGGCCAGCGCGGATTACAACGATCTGGCCGATTGCGATCTCGTCATCGAGGCCGTGTTCGAGGACCCGGCCGTGAAGGCCGAGGTCATTCGGAAGGTCGAGGCCGCCATCGGGCCGGATTGCATCTTCGCCTCGAACACCTCGACTTTGCCGATCACCGGCCTTGCCGAGAATTCGAGGAACGCGGAGCAGTTCATCGGCATCCACTTCTTCTCGCCGGTCGAGAAGATGATGCTGGTCGAGATCATTCGGGGAAAGGCGACGGGCGACAGGGCACTCGCGGCCGCGCTCGATTACGTGCGCCTCATCAGGAAGACGCCCATCGTAGTCAACGATTCCCGCGGCTTCTTCGCCAATCGCTGCGTGCTGGCCTATATCCTCGAAGGCCACCTCATGGTCACGGAAGGCCTGCCCGCATCCATGATCGAGCAGGCGGGACGGCAGGCCGGCATGCCGGTGGGCCCGCTCTCGCTCAACGACGAGGTCGGGGTCGATCTGGGTCTCAAGATCCTCAAAGCCACCAAGGCCCAGCTCGGGGACGCGGCGGTCCTTCCGCAGCAGGAAGAACTGCTCACCCGTCTCGTGGAGAAGGAAGGGCGCCTCGGCCGCAAGAACCGCAAGGGGTTCTACGATTATCCGGAGGCAGGCCAGAAGCGCCTCTGGCCGGGTCTGAAGGATCTTCAGCCGACGCGGGTCGAGCCGGAGCTCGTCGACATGCAGGAGCTCAAGGAGCGCCTTCTCGTCACCCAGGCCCTCGAGGCCGCGCGCACCTTCGAGGAGGGCGTGATCACCGATCCGCGTGAGGCGGATGTGGGCTCCATCCTCGGCTTCGGCTTCGCGCCCTACACGGGCGGCGCCCTGTCCTATATCGATTTCATGGGCGCCAAGGCTTTCGTGGATCTCTGCCGCAGGCTGCAGGCCAAGCACGGGGACCGCTTCGCTCCGCCTGCTATCCTTCTCGATATGGCCGAAACCGGCGAGACCTTCTACGGCCGCGCCGAAGAGAAAAGGGCCGCATGACCATCATGCTCGTCGTCGTCGCCGGCCTGTGCCGGTGACGACGGAACGGAGCAGGACGCAGGAGACTACGCATGAAGCAGCACTTTGCCATGATGGCGGCCTATAACGCGTGGTGCAACGAGCGCATCTACGAGGTCGCGGCGCAATTGTCCGAGGCGGACTACCACGCGGATCGAGGAGCTTTCTTCAAGTCGGTGAGCGGCACCCTGAACCATCTTCTCGCCGCCGACCGCATCTGGCTCAGGCGCTTCACGGGAGAGGGAGAGGCCCCGAACCGGCTCGATCCGATCTTGTTCGAAAACCTTCCCGACCTCCGGTCGGCGCGCCGCCGCGAAGACGAGCGGATCATCGCCTATGTCGAGAGCCTGTCGGAGGCCGAGCTCGCGGGCCGGATCCGCTACCGCAGCCTCACGAAGCCGACCGAGTACGAGCAGCCGCTCGCTCCCCTCCTGGCGCATTTCTTCAACCACCAGACCCACCATCGCGGCCAGGTCCACGGCCTCCTGACCGGATTCGGGCTCGATGCGCCCGTCCTCGATCTTGCCGCCTTCCAGCGGGTCAGCGGCATGGGCATGACGTGAAACCCCGGAGGCGCATTCTTTCCATTGCCGCGTCCCGGCGGGAGAGACGTTGAAGAGATCAGCGCGATGGTCCAAGGTTGGACCCGTTTTGCACCCCGAACCGTGAAGCTTGGAATCCATGCCCCGTGTCATCGACTACTACTTCTCGCTTGTGAGCCCCTGGGCCTATATCGGTCATGCGCCGTTCATGGACATCGTGCAGCGGCACGGGGTCGAGGTGAATTACAAGCCCGTCTTCCTGGGCCGGGTGTTCTCCGAGACCGGCGGTCTGCCGCTGTCGCAGCGCCATCCGGCCCGGCAGCGCTACCGGCTGGTGGAACTCCAGCGCTGGCGCGAGAAGCGTGGCCTGTCCTTCAACATCAATCCGAAGCACTGGCCGTTCGACGTGAATCTGGCCGACCGTTACGTGATTGCGATCGCCACGACGGGGAAAAGCCCCGATGCCTTCCTGCGCCGCGCGTTCTCTGCGGTCTGGGAAGAGGAGCGCAATCTCGCCGATCCGCTCGTGCTCGCGGAACTGGCCGAGCAGGCGGGCCTCGATTCCTCTGCGCTCATGGACGTCGCGACCGGCAGCACGACCGAAGCCATCTATGCGCTCAACCTCGAGAACGCCGTGGCGAACGACGTCTTCGGCTCGCCGGCCTACGTGCTCGACGGGGAGGTGTTCTGGGGGCAGGACCGGCTCGAACTCCTCGACGATGCGCTGGCCAGCGGCCGGGCGCCCTATAGTCCGGTGGCCTGAGGCATTCATGCAGCGCAGGACCATCGGGCTCATCGGCGGGATGAGCTGGGAAAGCTCGGCCGAGTATTACCGCGTCATCAACCAGGAGGTGCTCAGGCGCCGGGGCGGCGTGCATTCGGCGCGCTGCCTCATGTTCTCCGTGGATTTCGACGAGATCAAGCAGCTCCAGCATGCGGGCGAATGGCACAGGCTCGCCGGAATGATGGGTGAGGCCGCGCTCCGCCTGGAGCGGGGAGGGGCCGACTTCATCGTGCTATGCACCAACACGATGCACCGCCTGGCCGATGCGATCACGTCGTCCGTGACCATCCCGTTGCTGCACATCGCCGACCCGACGGCAGAGAGGATCAAGAGCGCCGGCTTCAGGCGCGTGGGCCTGCTCGGCACGGCCTTTACCATGGAGCAGGATTTCTACAAGGGACGCCTGCAGAGCCGGCACGGCCTCGACGTGTTCGTGCCCGATGCGGATGACCGGCGGGTGGTGCATGACGTCATCTACAAGGAGCTCGTGCTCGGCAAGGTCAACCCTGAGTCCCGGCAGGCCTATCGGGCGATCATCGCCCGCCTGATCGAGGAGGGCGCCGAGGCCATCATCCTCGGCTGCACCGAGATCATGCTCCTGGTGTCCGAAGAGGACAGCGCGGTGCCGCTCTTCGATACGACGACGATCCACGCGATCGCGGCCGTCGATCACGCGCTCGGCGCGTGACCGTTCGCAGCCCGATTATTCCGCGGCCACGCGCGTCGCGCGCCATTGCGTGAGCAGGGCGCGCAGGGCGGCAGGTTTCAACGGCTTGTTCAGTACATGGACGTGCATGGCGGCGGCGGCATCGCGCACGATGGGCGTGCGGTCCGCGGTGACAAGAACCGCTGGCGTGTCGACCTGCGTCTGCCAGCGCAGGGCCTTGATCAGCTCCAGCCCGTCGGTATCGTCGAGATGGTAATCGGCGATGATCACTTCGGGCAGGGCCTTGTTGCTTCGAAGGACCTTGTGGGAGGTTTCGAGGTCCGACGCGGTCCAGACCTCGCAGCCCCAGCCTGAGAGCAGCAGCCGCATACCCTCCAGAATGGCCGGCTCGTTGTCGATCACGAGAACGCGCAGGCCGGAGAGAACGGTCGCCGGAGCTCTCGGGGGCTCGGGAGCCACCACGGTCTCCGGCAGCGCGGCCACGACCGGCACCTCGACGCGGAACACGGAGCCGCGCCCCACTTCGGACTTGAGGGCGATCGGATGCTTGAGCACCCGCCCGATACGCTCCACGATGGACAGGCCGAGGCCGAGGCCCCGCGCCGCCTTCGCTCCCTGGTCGAGGCGCTGGAACTCGCGGAAGACGATCCGCTGCTTCGACGGCGGAATGCCTAGGCCGGTGTCCCAGACCTCCAGGATGAGATGGGTGCCGCGCCGCCTCGCGCCGACGAGAACTCGGCCCGTGGGCGTGTACTTGATGGCGTTGGACACGAGGTTCTGCAGCAGACGGCGCAGCAGGCGCCGGTCGGAGCGGACGGTGAGAGAGGAGGGCACGAAGGCGAGTTTCAGGCCCTTCTCCTTGGCGATGGGATCGAACTCCCGCTGCAGCTGGCGGAGCAGTTCGTCCATGCGGAAGCTCGACCATTGCGGCTTCATGGCGCCCGTATCGAGGCGCGAGATGTCGAGAATGGCCGTGAGGATTTCCTCCACCGCGTCGAGGGAGGCGTCGATGTTCTCGGCAAGCGTGGCGTCGCCTGCCTCGCGGTCCCGCTCGACGAGGGAGGTGGCATAGAGGCGAGCCGCATTGAGCGGCTGAAGAATGTCGTGCGAGGCCGCTGCCAGGAACCGTGTCTTGGAGATATTGGCTTCGTCCGCCTCTGCCTTCGCGCTGCGCAGCGCCTCGTTGAGGCGCGTCAGCTCTTCCGTACGCTCGCGCACCCGTTGCTCGAGGGTCTCGTTGGCGCGGCGGCTTTCTTCCTCCGTCAGGACCGCATCGGTGACATCCGTATAGGTGGTGACGTGGCCGCCATCGGGCAGGACGTTCGAGCGGATCTCGATGACCTTGCCGGAGGGATAGAGCTTGAGGCGCACCGGTTCCACATCGTGCTCGAAGGAGTACAGGCGCGCAGCCACCTGCTCGTCGATCTTGCCGGGGCCATAGGAACCGCGTGCGGCGTTGTAACGGACGATGCGCTCCATTCCGATGCCGACCTGAACGAAGTTGGGCGGCATGTCGTAGAGATCGATGAAGGCCTGGTTCCAGGCCAGCAGCCTCAGATCGCGGTCGATCACCGTGATGCCCTGCTTGGCATAGTTGAGCGCGTGCTGAAGCAGGTCGCGGCTGTGCTGGATGGCGGCGGACGCATCGTCGAGCAGCTTGAGCGCGGCTTCGGTCGAGACGGTCCGGCGGCGCAGGAGGAGCGACAGCGCCAGGCGGGAGGACGCTGTGCCGATGGCGGAGGCCAGCAGGTGCTCCGCATATCGAAGCAGATGGATGTCTGCCTCCGCTCGCGGTTCGAGGTTCTGCCCGCGGCTGTGGCTGAAGCCCTCGAAGGAGCGCGCCGTGCGTTCCTCGCCGAGATAGCGCGCGACGGTGGCGCGCAGCTCCTCCACGGTCACGCTGGCGCGGAAGAGGCGCAAGCTCGGGGCGGCGGAGGTGTGCGGCTCTCCCACGAAGACATTCGCCTGGATCTGCTCCATCGCGGTGACCGGGCGCCAGAGCGAGAAGCCGATATAGCAGAGGATATTGAGCGTCAGGCTCCAGACGACGCCATGGGTGAGCTGGGGCAGGTCCACGCCGAAGAGGGCGGTCGGCTTCAAGGCCTCGATGCCGAACGGCCCGGAGACCACCACGTCGGACCAGAACACGCCGTCCCACACCAGGCTCGGCAGCAGGAGCGTATAGAGCCACATGAGGAAGCCGACGATGAGGCCCATGCTCGCGCCGAGCGCCGTCCCGCGCGACCAGATGAGGCCGCCCAGGAAGGCAGGGGCCACTTGTGCGACGGCCGCGAAGGAGAGGAGGCCGATGGCTGCAAGCGCCGCCTCGCCGGATGCGCGGTAATAGACGTAGCCCAGCAGGATGACGAGCACGATCGAGATGCGCCGCACCGCGATGACGAAGCCCCCCGGGTCGACGCCCGCAAAGGCGCGCCGGCGCAGGACGATGGGCATGACGAGGTGATTGGAGATCATCACCGCCACCGCCACGGAATCGACGATCACCATGGCGGTGGCGGCGGAGAACCCACCGAGGAACGTCACAACCGCGATCGTGCCGGCCTGATCCGAGAGCGGCAACGCCAGCACGGTCATGTCCCGGTCGATGCCGTCGCTCGGGAAAGTCGCAAGGCCCGCCAGGGCGATCGGAATGACGAACAGGTTGATCAGGATGAGATAGAGCGGGAACATCCATGCGGCCCGCTTCAGATCCCGGGTGGAGTGGTTCTCCACCACGGTCATATGGAACTGGCGCGGCAGCAGCAGGGTGGCGCAGCTCGAGAGCAGAATGAGCGTGATGTAGCTGCCGAAGCCCGAGGTCCGTTCGAACAGGCTGTCCGTCGTGCCGAGCGCGATGAGGCGCTCGGTAATGGCCCCATAGCCGTCGAACATCACGAAGGTCACGTAGCCGCCGACGATCAGAAAAGCGACGAGCTTCACGATGGACTCGACCGAAATCGCCATAATGAGCCCGTCCTGGTGCTCGGTGGCGTCCGGGTGGCGCGTGCCGAAGGCGACGGCGAAGCCCGCGAGCACGAGGGCGACGACGAGCGCGAGATCGCCGATAATCGGAATGTTCGGCGGCGGCATTCCGTCGGCCTTCGTGATGAACACGTCCAGGGAGGCCGAGACCGCCTTCAGCTGGAGCGCGATATAGGGGACGGAGCCCACGAGTGCGATCAGGCTGACGATGGCGGCGACGCGCTCGCTCTTGCCGTAGCGGGCGGCGACGAAGTCGGCGATGGAGGAGATGTTCTGGGTCTTGGCGACCTGGATCACGCGCACGACGAGGGCGTGTCCCAGCGTGATCACAAGGACAGGGCCGATGTAGATCGCCAGGAAATCGAGGCCTGAGCGGCTGGCGAGCCCTACGGAGCCGAAGAAGGTCCAGGAGGTGCAATAGACGGCGAGGGCCAGCGCAGCGATGGTCGAGCGCCACTGCCCCTGGATGAAACGCCTGCCCGCATTGTCGCCCCAATAGGCGACGGTGAACAGGAAGCAGAGATAGACCAGTGCCGATAAGACAACCGCCCAGGTGGCGACCATATGCTCTCAACCCTTACAAGAAAGCTGAAGACCAGCTTTACCTTCTGAAACGATGGAGCGCCACTGGCACGACGGCGCAGGGAGCAGGGTCTATCACCTCGGCAGGAGGGAGCCTGGTTCATTGCGGTGCCCATCTCCCTGATGGAATGAAGTTGCAAAAAGAGAGCTTCGGGCCGGACGGCGGATCGCGGGCGATCACCCGCCGCCTGGCTTCCGAAGGTCTCCTGTCCCTCCGGGAGACTTGACTCCTGTGCCCGGTCGGACACTTTCTCAGCTTGACGGGGAGGCTCAAGGAGGGTCCGTCCATGTGGAACGAGTTCAAGCAGTTCGCCTTGCGCGGCAACGTGGTCGATCTGGCCATCGGCATCATCATCGGCGCCGCATTCGGCAGGATCGTCGATTCGCTTGTCGGCGATATCTTCATGCCGATCATCGGGGCCGTGACGGGCGGTCTCGATTTCTCGAATTACTTCACGCCTCTCACCGGCAACGTCACGGCAACGGCTTTGACCGAGGCCAGGAATCAGGGGGCGGTGCTCGCATGGGGCAACTTCGTGACGGTTGCCATCAACTTCATCATCATTGCGTGGATCCTGTTCCTGCTCGTCAAGGGCATGAATCGCCTGCGCCGTACCGAGGACGTCAAGACAGGCACGGCCGAGAAGCCCCCCGAGGTTCCGGCCGACGTGAAGCTGCTCACGGAAATCCGCGATCTGATGAAGACCGGCCGCACCCTGTGATCCATCACAGGTTTCGATAGCATCCTTCGCTTCTTGTCATGGATGCCGCCTGAGGGCTTGCCTTCGGCGGATGGACGGGCCATCCCTGTTCATCCGCTTGGCAAGGACTGGCCTCAGATGAACGCATCCGTTTCGATTCCCTCGACCTTCAACCTGCGGCCGGAGGCGCAGCAGGCCCCGACCAGCGGCATCGTGGATGTGTTCTCGTACGGGCGGGAACGCCCCGGCATCATCCCGCTATGGGTCGGCGAGGGCGATCTCGCGACGCCATCCTTCGTCTGCGACGCGAGCGTCCGCTCGCTTGGGGCCGGCGAGACCTTTTACACCTACCAGCGCGGCATCCCCGAGCTGCGTCAGGCGATCGCGCAATACCACGAGAGGGTCTATCGAAAGGCATTCGACCCTGAGCGCATCTTCGTGACCTCCGGAGGCATGCCGGCCATGCAGATCGCCTTCCGGATGCTGTGCGGCACCGGAGACGAGGTTCTGATCCCGACTCCGGCCTGGCCGAATTTCGCGGGCGCCATCACGATTTCAGGCGCGCGCCCCATTCCCGTTCCCATGACGATCGACGCGCGGGGCTGGCATCTCGATTTCGAGCGGCTGGAGCAGGCCATCACGCCGCGTACCCGCGTGGTCGTCCTGAACTCCCCCTCCAATCCCACCGGATGGACGGCGAGCCACAGTGACCTGCGCGCCGTCCTCGACATGGCGCGCCGGCATGGATTGTGGATCGTGGCGGACGAGATCTATGGCCGCTTCATCCACGATCCTGCGCTGGCGGTCGATGGCCGCGCGCCGTCCTTCCGCGATGTGATGGAGCCCGAGGATCGCATCCTGTTCGTCCAGACCTTCTCGAAGAACTGGGCGATGACCGGATGGCGGCTGGGCTGGCTCGAGGCACCGCCCGCGCTGGGTCAGGTGATCGAGAACCTCGTGCAATACCAGACCTCGGGAACGCCCACTTTCATCCAGCGCGCGGGCGTCGCGGCGATCGAGCAGGGCGAAGCCTTCCTCGAGCATCAGATCGCCCGCGCCAGGCGCGGCCGCGACATCGTCGGGCAGTTGGCGGAGACGGGCCTCGTCGAGCTGCCGCCGCCGAGCGGCGCGTTCTACGCCTTCCTGAAGATCAAGGGCGCCACGAATTCCAAGGACATCGCCTTCCGCCTCATCGACGAGGCGAATGTGGGCCTGGCGCCGGGGAACGCCTTCGGCGACGCGGGCGAGGGATATCTGCGCCTGTGCTATCTCCGCAAGGCGGAGGATCTCGAGGAGGCCGTGAAGCGCATCGGCGCGGCCCTGCCAAAGCTCGTCGCGTGAATCCGGGCCTGGTCGGGCCGGTCATGCATACCCCGCCCGCGAATCCGAGGATTGACCTGGGCGCCGGAGGGCATCATTGAGCGGGCAGGCCTTCAAGGCTTCTGACCCGTTCCCGATATGCCCCTCATCCTCGCTCACATTGCTCAGATCCTGATTGCCGGTCTCGGCGGGCTCGTCTTCTACTGGCTCGGCGTTCCGGCCGCATGGCTGTCGGGGGCGGCCATCGCGGCCACCCTCTGGGGCCTGTCGGGATATTCCGTCCCCATGCCGCGGGCGCTCGCCGATGCGGCGATGCTCATCTCGGGGGGCGCCATGGGGGCCGGGGTAACCCCAGCCGCCATCGACGCCATGGGACGCTATCCGGGCAGCCTCCTGCTCCTGATCGCAGGTGTCGCGGCGATCTCGCTGACATCCACGCTCTGGCTGACACGTGTCTCAGGCTGGCGTCCTGCCGATGCGGTGCTGGCCTCCGTGCCGGGAGCGCTTTCGACGGTGCTCGCCGTCGCGGCGGACCGCAAGGCGGATGTTCCCTCCGTCGCGATCGTGCAGAACCTGCGCCTTTTCGTCCTGATCGCGCTTCTGCCGAGCGTCGTCGTGGCGACGGGAGGTGGGGGGCACACGAATGCCCTGGTCGGCCAAGGCATGCCGGTCGAAAGTCCTCAGGGCTTGGCGATCATCCTGTTCGGCGGGCTCGCTCTCGGTCTCGTCTTCAGAATGTTGAAGGTTGCCGCTCCCATCCTGCTGGGAGCCATGGTCGTCAGCGCCGTCAGTCACGGTACGGAACTCGTCACCGGCGTCATTCCCCCGGTGATCGCGACCGGGGGGCTCGTGCTGATCGGCCTCTTCATCGCCGAGCGTTTCCGCAACGTCCAGCGCTCGACGTTGAAACGCGCGATCGTCGCGGCCTTCGGGTCGTTTTCCGTCGGCATGGGCATCGCCGTGGTCTTTTCCGCTCTCGCCGCCTGGGTCGCTGATGTGAGCTTCGCCAACAGCCTCGTGGCCTTCGCGCCGGGCGGGCTCGAAGCCATGACCGTGCTCGCCCTTATCCTCGGTCTCGACCCGCTCTATGTCGGGAGCCACCATCTCGTCCGCTTCCTCAGCATCGGCCTGGTCCTGCCGTTCCTGGTCGGATGGCTGCAACGCAGGAAGCCGGGCTGAGGCCGGCGGATCCGCCTCACGGCTTCTCGTCGCGCAGCCGCTCCACGGCCTCCATCCGCGGCTTGGCGGTCTCCCAGAGGCGCTTCGTCACGGCGGCCAGGAGAGCTTCCGTGATGAACAGCAGGCCGGCGGAGGAATCCCAGTTCGACGGCGCAACGATATGCGCCGGCAGCACATGGCGGGCGACGCGGGCGATGGGCGAGAGCCAGGGATCCGTCAGCAGGACGATTGTGGCGCCTTGCCTCGCGGCCGTTTCGCACAAGGCGGTGACGTCCCTCTGATACCGGCGGATGTCGAAGGCGACGATCACGTCCTTCCGGCCGATCTCGATCATCCGGTCGCGCCAGAGCACGGGGTGGCCTTCGATGAAGTGCACCTGGCTGCGCACGATGCGCAGGTGGCTCTCCGCATAGCGTGCCAGCGCCCCCGTGAAGCGTCCGCCTGTGAAGTGGACGGGGCGGCGCTGATCGCTGAGGAGTTCCACCACCGCGTCGAACTCGGCGGGAGCGATGTTCTCCACCGTCGCGCGCAGGTTGCCGATCACGGATTCGGCGAAGGCGGCGAGCGCCGGGGCGCCCTGACTCCTGTCCGAGGGGCTGGCCTTGGCCAGCGGCGAGAGGAGCTGCGCTTCCAACTCCTCTCGGAGATGCTTCTGAAAGTCCGGAAAGCCGCCAAATCCCAGCCGGGTCACGAAGCGCAGGACGGAGGGGGCCGAAATCCCCGCCCGGGCGGCGAACTCCGCCACGGTATCGAGCCCGGCGAAAGGATAGTGGCTGAGAAGCGTATGCGCCGCCCGCTTCTCGCTTGGCGTGAAGGAATCCATTTCGAGGCGAATGCGATCGGCAAGGCTCGGTGGGGCGATGGAGGGACCGCTGGTGGCTTTTTTCATGTTGGAATGTTGCAAACTCCTGCTTGACGGCCTCTAAAAGACGTACCAGAAATTTCAAGTAAGAAAAGTTTGTAAGAAACGTTTCAAACGCTCGACAGGATACTGGTCCTTCTCGACAGGGCAATGGAGCGCCGCATGAGGCATGTGAGTCGGATGGCAGCCGGTCGTGAATCCGCCTCCAGGGCGGACGAGCCGGTTGCCGTGGTGGACAACCCTGAGGGAGCTTCGCCCATCCTTCTCATCTGCGAGCACGCTTCCAGGCACCTTCCGGACCGGTATGGCACGCTCGGCCTCAACCCGGAGCAGCTCGAGAGCCATATCGCCTGGGATCCCGGCGCGCTCGGGGTCGCGAGGGGATTGTCCCGGCTCCTCGATGCGCCGCTGATCCACGCGACGGTCTCCCGCCTGGTGCTCGATCTCAACCGCGCCCCCTCGGATCCGGACTCCATCTGGACCCTCAGCGAGCGCACGGCCATTCCCGGCAATCAGAATCTCGACCCTGCGGAGCGCGCCTGCCGTGTCCGCGAGGTCTACGATGCATTCCACGGGACGGTGGACCGCTTCATCGGAGCCCGCGTAACGGCAGGGCAGACGCGCAGCGTCGTCACCATTCATTCGTTCACGCCGGTTTACCGGGACGTGCCGCGTCCCTGGCACATCGGCCTCATCCACGATCGAGACGAGCGCTTCGCGCGGAGCGTCGAGGCCGGGCTGAGTCGGGATCCGACGCTCGTGGTGGGAATGAACCAGCCCTATTCGCCAGCGGACCGGGTGTTCCACACGCTTGAACGCCACGCCGAGAGGCGTGGGCTCGCACCGCTGATGATCGAAATCCGCAATGACCTGATTCGCACGGAAGACGGACAGGCGTCGTGGGCTCACCGTCTCGCGCCGCTTTTGAGGGAAGGGGCGCGGACGCTGTAACGGACTGCCATGGCGCGCGATGCGCCATGGTTCGAGAGGCAGACTATTCGTGGAGGAAGAGTCAATGTCAGTCGGACAGGGAAGTTCAGGGGTTCATGCCCCACCGGCGGGAATGCAGAATGCCGCCGGCATCACCTACACTACTGTGGACGAGAGCTATTTCGAGGCTCGGCGCCTCAAGCGCCATGCCCGCGTGTGGTCGCTTTGGGCTCTCGGCGTCGGAGCCGTGATCTCGGGCCATTACTCGGGCTGGAACCTGGGTTTGGCCAACGGCTTCGGCTCCATGTTCTTCGCCACCATCATCATCGCCTGCATGTATCTGGGTCTGACATTCTCGATCGCCGAGATGTCGCCGGCCCTGCCGCATACGGGCGGCGCCTATTCCTTCGCACGAACCTCAATGGGGCCGTGGGCGGGATACGTCACGGGCATCGCCGAGAATATCGAGTTCGTGCTGACGCCGGCCGTGATCGTGTTCTTCATCAGCTCGTACCTGTCGGCGATCTTCGAGACGGCGCCCGCCTTCCAGCCCGTCTACTGGGTTCTGTGCTATGCCCTGTTCGTCGGCCTGAACATCGTCGGCGTCGAGCTCTCGTTCAAGGTGACGGTGACCGTCACCGTAACGGCGCTGGCGGTTCTCGCGGCCTTCTACCTGTCGGTTCTGTTCTCGGGCCAGTTCGACTTCTCCCGGTGGGCACTGAACATCGGAGCCGACGGCGCGGAGCTGCCGGGTGGCGGCGGGCCCTTCCTGCCCCACGGCGTCGGCGGCATTCTCGCGTCGCTCCCGTTCGCGGTCTGGCTGTTCCTGGCCATCGAGCAGCTGCCTCTCGCGGCGGAGGAATCGCACGACCCGCAGCAGGACATGCCCAAGGGCATCATCGCCGGCATCCTCACTCTGATCGCCTCCGCGTTCCTCGTGCTCTTCCTGAACACGGGCATTGCGCCGGGCGCGGCTGGCCTGGGCAAATCCGGCGAGCCTCTCCTCGACGGCTTCCGGACCCTGTTCGGGACGGACATTGCGAAGGTCCTGGCGGCGATCGCGGTGATCGGTCTCATCGCCTCGTTCCACACCATCATCTTCGCCTTCGGGCGGCAGATCTACTCGCTCTCGCGGGCAGGCTACTTCCCGAGCTTCCTGTCGGTGACGCACGGCGAGCGCAAGACGCCGCACGTGGCGCTGATCGCGGGCGCGGTGCTCGGATTGCTGGTGATGATGATCATCTGGTTCTCCGTCGGCGCCGAAGCGGGAGCCAACATCATCGGCGGAACGCTGCTCAACATGGCGGTCGCAGGCGCGATGCTGGCCTACTTCATGCAGGGCATGTCCTATATCGTCCTCAAGAGGAAGTTCCCGCATCTGGCCAGGCCATACAAGAGCCCGTTCGGCATCGCGGGCGCCGTGATCTGCATGGTGATCGCGGCCGTGACGCTCTACTTCCAGCTGACGGACTCGGCGTTCCGGACAGCTGTGATCGGCGTCGCGGTCTATTACGCAATCATGATGGCCTACTTCCTTGTCCTCGGGCGCCACAAGCTCATCCTCTCGCCTGAGGAGGAGTTCGCGCTGACGAAGGGCGAGGCCGAGTACAAGTCCTATTGATTGTCGCCCGGGAGCGCGCATGATGCGCGCTCCCTTTCCTTTTTCTCGTTGGGGTTCGAGCATGACCGCTCCCAAAATCAAGAGCGCCGCCGATGCCATGGAATACGTGCGCAGCCGCGGCCTGCCTTTCGTGAAGATCGGCCTGACCGATGTCGACGGCATCATGCGCGGCAAGTACATGGCCCGGGACAAGTTCGAATCCGCGCTCGAGAAGGGGTTCGGCTTCTGCGACGTGGTGCTCGGCTGGGATTCCAACGATCAGCTTTACGACAACACGACGCTGACCGGCTGGCATACGGCCTATCCGGACGCGACGGCGCGGGTGCTGCCCGAGACCATGCGCCTCGTCCCCTTCGAGAACGACCTGCCGTTCTTCCTGGCGGAGTTCGAGGGCTATGCGGAGCCCGCCTGTCCGCGCGGCGTGCTGAGGCGCGTGCTCAAAAAGGCGGAGGATATGGGCTTTGCGGTATCCGCTGCCGCCGAATTCGAGTTCTTCCTCTTCGAGGAAACACCCCATTCCATCCGCGAGAAGGATTACCGGAACCTGAAGAACATCACGCCGGGCTTCTTCGGCTATTCGGTCCTGCGCTCGGGCGTGCACGCGGATTTCTATCACGAGTTGCTCGACCTCGCGAACAAGATGGATTTCGAGATCGAGGGCCTGCATACCGAGACCGGACCGGGCGTGCTGGAAGCCGCGATCCGGGTGGACGATGCGCTGCGCGCGGCCGACAAGGCGGCCCTGTTCAAGACCTACACCAAGATCCTGGCCCAGCGCCGGGGCTGGATGGCGACCTTCATGGCCAAATGGTCCCGCGACTGGCCCGGCCAGTCTGGTCACCTGCATTCATCGTTGCGCGACCTCAACACGGGCAGGGGCGCCTTCCACGACCCCAACGGCAAGCATGGCATGTCGGACGCCATGCGCTGGTATGTGGGCGGTCAGCAGAGGCTGATGCCCGAGATCCTCGCCATGGTGGCCTGCACGGTGAACAGCTACACCCGCCTGATTCCGGGCTTCTGGGCGCCGACCGATTCCGCCTGGGGCGTGGAGAACCGCACCACGGCGCTTCGCGTCATTCCCGGATCGGAGAAGTCGCAGCGCGTGGAATACCGGGTCGCCGCGGCCGACATCAATCCCTACATCGCCCTCGCGGCCGCCATCGGGTCCGGCCTCTGGGGTATCGAGAACCGCATCGATCCCGGCGAGCCGATCGAGGGGAATGCCTATGCGGTGGAGCATCCGAAGGAGCGGGCCCTCCCGCGCTCCCTGGGCGAGGCAGCCGAGCGGCTGAAGAACTCGCAAGCCGCGCGCGAGCTCTTCGGCGACACCTTCGTGGATCACTACGCGGCGACGCGCGAATGGGAGGAGAGGGAAGCCCGCAAGGCCATCACCGATTGGCAGCTCGCCCGTTACTTCGAAATCATCTAAAAGCTTATTTAGGTTCCAACTCAGGAGAAGACTATGGTCCTCGCCGGGCCATGGTCTTTCGACGTAAAGATCATGGCTGATACCGATATCGTCTGCATTTCCCCCATCGACGGGCGCGAGCTGGTCCGCCGGCCCATCATGTCCGATGCCGCCATCGACGCGGCGGTCGCATCCGCCCGCGAGGCGCAGGCGGCGTGGCGCCACGTGCCGCTCTCCGAGCGCGCCGGCAGGCTCTCGGCCTTTCTCGACGCGCTGCTCGCCATGAACCAGGAGGTCGTGCCCGAGATCGCCCAGATGATGGGCCGCCCGGTGCGCTACGGCGGCGAGTTCCGCGGCGTCGAGGAGCGCGCGCGGCACATGATCGCCATCGCGCAGAAGAGCCTGCAGACCATTCCGGCCGATGACGAGAAGCCGGGCTTCCGCCGCATGATCAAGCGCGAGCCGGTGGGTCTCGTGCTCGTCATCGCGCCCTGGAACTATCCCTATCTCACGGCCATCAACACGATCGTGCCCGCGCTCATGGCCGGCAATGCGGTGCTGCTGAAGCACGCGTCCCAGACCGTGCTCGCGGGCGAGCGCTTCCAGATGGCGATGGACCGCGCGGGCATGCCGAAGGGCCTGTTCCAGAACATGCATCTCAGCCACGGCCAGACGAGCCGGATTCTGGGCAGCGGCCTCGTGGACCATTGCAACTTCACCGGCTCCGTGGCCGGCGGCCGCGCCATCGAGCGCGCGGCGGCGGGCACCTTCACGTCGCTCGGGCTCGAGCTCGGCGGCAAGGACCCGGCCTATGTGCGCGAGGATGCGAACGTCGATCACGCCATCGAGAACCTGGTGGACGGCGCGTTCTTCAATTCCGGCCAGTGCTGCTGCGGCATCGAGCGCATCTATGTGCACGAAAAGCATTATGATCGCTTTGTGGAGGGCGCCGTCGATCTCGTGAACAGATACGTTCTCGGGAATCCTCTGGAAGACGCGACGACCCTCGGCCCGATGGCGCACAAGCGCTTCGCCGATCTCGTGCGCCAGCACAACGCCGAGGCCGTGGCGAAGGGCGCGAAGGCTCATATCGACGCCAGGCGCTTCGCGGCCGACACGGGCGACACGGCCTATCTCGCGCCGCAGGTGCTGACGAATGTCGATCATTCCATGAACGTGATGCGCGAGGAGAGCTTCGGCCCCACTGTCGGCATCATGAAGGTGACGGGCGACGAGGAGGCGATCCGCCTCATGAACGACTCGCCCTATGGCCTCTCCGCCGCGATCTGGACCTCCGACGTCGATGCGGCGGAAGCCATCGGCGAGAAGCTCGAGACCGGCACCGTCTTCATGAACCGCTGCGACTATCTCGATCCGGCCCTCGCATGGACCGGCGTGAAGGATACGGGCCGCGGCGCCAGCCTGTCGCGGCTGGCCTACGAGTCGCTCACCCGTCCGAAATCCTACCATCTCCGTCAGATCTGATTGAAAGCATCATGACAACGTCTCCCCGCTCCAACTGGAATTATCCCACCGCCGTTCGTTTCGGTGCTGGCCGCATTTCGGAACTCGCCGAGGCCTGCAAATCGGTCGGCATGCAGGCTCCGCTCATCGTTACGGACCCGTTCCTCGCCACTCAGCCGATGACGAAGGCGGCGCTGGATCAGCTCAATGCCGCGGGCCTGAAGGCCGCGATCTTCTCCGACATCAAGCCGAACCCGGTCGAGACCAACGTCTACAAGGGCCTCGAGGCCCTGAAGGCCGGCCGGCATGACGGCGTCGTCGCCTTCGGCGGCGGCTCGGCCCTCGATGCCGGCAAGGTCATCGCCTTCATGGCGGGCCAGACCCGTCCCATGTGGGATTTCGAGGATATCGGCGATTGGTGGACCCGCGCGGATCCTTCGGGAATCCAGCCGATCATCGCCGTGCCGACCACGGCGGGCACGGGCTCCGAGGTGGGCCGCGCAGGCGTCATCACGCAGGAGGCGACGCACACCAAGAAGGTGATCTTCCATCCGCTCATGATGCCGAAGATCGTGATCTGCGATCCGGAGCTGACGGTTGGCATGCCGCCGCACATCACAGCGGGCACGGGCCTCGATGCGCTGGCGCATTGCATCGAAGCCTATTGCGCGCCCGGCTATCACCCGATGGCGGACGGCATCGCGGTGGAAGGCATCCGCCTCGTGAAGGAATACCTGCCGCGCGCCTACAAGGACGGCCGGGACATCGAGGCCCGGGCGCAGATGATGTCGGCCGCCGCCATGGGGGCGACCGCGTTCCAGAAGGGGCTTGGCGCGATCCACGCGCTCTCGCACCCGACCGGCGCGCTCTACGACACGCATCACGGGCTCACCAACGCGGTCTTCATGCCCTACGTGCTGGTCTATAACCGCCAAGCCATCGAGCAGCGGATCGAGCGGCTCGCCGCCTATATCGGCCTCGAGCCCTCGTTCCAGGCCTTCCTCGACTGGGTGCTGCAGCTGCGCAAGGATCTCGGCGTGCCGCACACGCTGGAAGGCCTGAAGGTCGATGCGACCCGCTTCGACGAGATGTCCGAGATGGCGCCGAACGATCCCACCGCCGGCGGCAATCCCGTGCCGATCACGAAGGAGAGCGCCCGCAAGCTCTTCGAGGATGCGCTCGCCGGGCGGCTTTGACCAGGCGGCGGGGCAACGCGCCAGGGGAGGGGAGCGCCTCTCCCTTTTTATTCCGGTGAGACGAGCTTGCCTGCACGCTCTTCGACAACACCGGGGTTGCCGCCGGTTGAAAACGGACATTCCCTCATCCGTGCAAGAACCTGCAGAGAATATGACGCTATTCGCGTTCGGAGAAACGGGACAGTAGGATGGGCACAAGCCACAACAGCGATATCCAGGTCACGCTCGCCCAGGCGGCCTCGCGGCTGTCGGCGGAGAATCCATTTCATGTCGTGTTCGACCGGGGTGACGAGATTTCCGTCGAGCTCTATGCGCCGGTCGGCACAGACAAGCAGCAGCCGCACGAGCGGGACGAGCTCTACATCGTCGCCTCGGGCCACGGCACCTTCAGCCGCGGCGACGAGCTCGTCACCTTCGAGACCGGCGATCTTCTCTATGTCCCGGCTTATGTCCCCCATCGCTTCGAGACTTTCTCGGAGGATTTCAAGACGTGGGTGATCTTTTATGGGCCGAAGCGGGAGAAGGCCGGCGTCAAGTTCCGGCCGCACACAGATCCAGAGCCTTCACCCTGATGAGCGCAGCGCCTCGAAGGGCGAGGCGTCTCCGGTGTGCACTGGAGCATCCTTCGAGACGCGGACTGCGTCCGCTCCTCAGGATGAGGGGGAGGGTGGCAGTAACGTCGCCCCTTCGTCATTGCCTCTCCGTCATGGCCGTCCCCGGACTTGATCCGGGGATTGACCCGGCCATCCACGTCTTGGGAACCACGCCGTCGCAAAGACGTGGATCCCCGGGACAAGCCCGGGGATGACGGCGGCGGGTGTGAGAACCGGCAATCGGCTTGAGATGTCAAAGAGCAGGCAAGCGGGAGTGTTCTCGCGGCGTGTTTCGCCCGAGGTTTAGGATCGAGGGAGGCGCGAGAAGCGGACCGGCTCGATGACTAGCAGTAAGAGAGAACCGATCGGCCTCTCGCGCACGGTTC
>Ga0180215_1000409_pt1 | contig 55736 bp, 73 predicted proteins | sample eDN3rd37CBELigBY_FD_128871 | JGI IMG/M metagenome (GOLD analysis project Ga0180215, IMG submission 128871) | Enriched backyard soil microbial communities from Emeryville, California, USA - eDNA 3rd pass 37_C BE-Lig BY (version 2) (version 2) | ecosystem: Environmental > Terrestrial > Soil >... | reverse complement strand
ATGGTTGAATACGTATCATACTGACCAATAACAAGGTCTAATGCGTATCCAGGTAGCATACTCCCACCTTTATATCCTGATTGTTCATTTGGAAGATCAATCCCTGTTCTAACTCCCAGGCCGAAAGAAGCAAACGAGTTTCGGATAATAGTAAATGCATCAGGATTAAGATTTAGAGGCTCATTGTATTGATAGTGGCCTTGACCGATTCTAATCGCGGTATGAAACATATAGACATTCGATGATTTTTTTAATGCATCCACTTCATTAAGTACCCCAAGATACGCATAAGAGGCTTTTAATGGGGTCGCTTTAATTTTAATTCCCTTATCATCAAAGTATGTATTTGGTTTTATCACCCCAGTTTTAAAACCAGTTAGAACAGTAGCGCCTTTTACAACCGATCCAACACTATAGGTGGTTGTAATATTTCCTAAGGCATCATCAATCATTTCTGTTTTGCCTGTATCCTTGTTTTGAACGATTCTTTTTCCAGACATACTTAAAATTTCACCCGAAAAAGGGTTCATTAATACCACATAGGCGCGGTCAAGTAGCTTCGTTCCTGGATGATTCTTAGCGGCCCAAAGTTCTTCCTGAATAATATGGTCAATTTTTTTTTGTAATTCGATATCAATAGCGAGAATTAAATCCTTACCGCGATCCCCACTCGTTTTCACCCTAGTATCGAGCAAATGCCCCTTTTTATCTGTTATGTGGGTAACTTTTTGTTCTCTACCATGAAGGACATCTTCATATTGACTTTCTAAATAACTTTTACCGACACGATCATTTCTGGAATAGCCTCTGGATAAGAAGTCATCAAGATGATCTGCAGGCAATCCTTCTTCAGAGGAACTGACAGCCCCAAGTACAGACTTTAGGGTTTGGTCAAATTGATAAGAACGTTCCCAATCAATGGTTGTGTTGATTCCTGGGAGACTTTCGAGATTTTCGCTAACAAGTGCAAATTCTTCACTACTAACGTCGTTGTTTTTAACTATTTGCGGAGAGAATTTATGCCCAATGTTTAATAAACGAAAGATGGCTAGCACTTCAAGATCCTCGTCTGTGAGTTCGTTCAATCTTTCTTTTGTTATTCTAGCTAATTTCAATTTATATATTTGATCAGAACTAAGCTTCTTTTGTTTGATTTGGTTTCTTTCTTCCGTGGTTATAAGCTTGTCTGCTTGTTCGGGGTATTTTATCATCCAAAAATCCTTTTTGTCTCGTTCCCGAATGCGATCTGTTTTTTTATCAATTAGTTTTGCTAGTTTTCTGGCTATCTCGAGTTTCTCTTTTTGACTATGTCCTTCATTTGTATAGGTGATGGCTTTTTTTGCTTCATTATCAACGATAATCTGTAAGTTGCGGTCAAGCATCCGCCCGCGGGGAACGGGATTATTGACAGTGTAATCATCTTTCCGATTTAGTTCACGTTTATAATCTTCACCATGGACTATTTGAACAATTCCAAGTCTTAAAATTAGCAGAGAAAAGAGGATAAATACAAGAAAGAAAAGAATATTAATACGCAACATAACAGGTGATTTCTTTTTGGTCATAATACACTTCCTTTTTGATAGGAGAAAAATATGTAACATATGAACGTTCGGTTATTCGATTGGAGGAAAAAATATGCGAAAGATTATCGACACCCATATTCATTTAGATAGATATAAGGATAGAGAAATTAGTGAAATAGTATCTGAAGTTGACGCGCTTGTTTCCGTGTCCATGAACTTGGAATCTTGTAAAAGAAACTTATCCTTAGCTAAAATTCACCCATCAATCCGTCCAGCTTTTGGGTGGCATCCAGAACAAGAGATTCCCTCAGATGATCAGCTTGCACAACTGTTTTCATGGATACATACAAAGAAGGATGAAACTGTCGCAATCGGTGAAATAGGATTGCCATATTATCTTAGGAAGAAAAATAAACTGGTACAATCGTATGCTCAATATATTGAAGTCTTAGAATCCTTTATTAAATTAGCAGTTCAATTAGACAAGCCTGTCGTCTTACATGCTGTCTATGATGATGCCCATATTGTATGTGATTTACTTGAAAAACATACAGTTAAGAATGCGCACTTTCATTGGTTTAAGGGTGAAAAAAAGCTGCTCGAAAGACTTAAGACTAATAGGTACCATATCTCTGTTACACCAGATCTATTGTATGAAGAGGAGATCCAAGAAATCGTTCAAGGATTTCCTTTAGATTTAATGATGGTTGAAACAGATGGTCCATGGCCGTTTAAAGGTCCATTTGTAGGAAAGCAAACGAGACCAAGAATGCTACATTCAACAATCGTGGAAATTTCACAAATAAAAGAAATGGAACTTGATGACGTTTACAAACAAATATATATAAATTCCAATGATTTTTATATTGTCAAATAGAGGTAGAATTGATATATTAGTATAGAAAATTATATATGAACCTTATCATTCCGATGGGGTAGAGGCGCGGGATTTAATAGTAAACTGTGTGAGGATGACAACAATGATCACAGTTGAAAGGAAATACTGCCGAAGTCATTTAACTTGTCAAAGGTTGATTGGCTGGGGTTACTTTGAATAAGAGTAACACTGTCATTATGGGGGAAACCTCCATAATGAGGAGCTACAGGTCGTGATGGAGAAATTAGTTGCTTCTTAAGAGCAACGATAGATTTTTCTCTATCGTTGCTCTTTTTTATGTTCAAGAGAGCACTATAGAAGATTCTATTTTTCTCTTTCATGGTAAGTTCCCCCCTTCAAAAAATAGGAGGAGGACAAAGGAATGGAGAACACAATTTTTTCTGTATTGCCACCATTGTTGGCAATCATAATGGTAGTTATTACAAGGCGAGTACTTTTATCGTTAGGGATTGGAATCGTTGCTGCAGCTGTGTTACTTGCAAACTTCAACCTTGTTGAGACGGTAGCAATTATTTGGGATGCTGTGAAGGGAATTTTCATCACTGAAGGAGCGTTAAATACATCCAGTGTCTATATCATCTTATTCTTATTATTACTAGGTATTATCACTGCTTTTATTTCCATTTCTGGTGGAAGCAAGGCTTTTGGTGATTGGGCGATGAAGCGAGTGAAAACTCGTGCTGGTGCTCAATTAGTTGGGGCTATTCTTGGGATTATAATTTTTATTGATGATTATTTTAATGCTTTAGCTGTTGGGCAAGTAACACGCCCTATTACTGATAGACAAAGGGTTTCAAGAGCAAAGTTAGCATATATTATTGACTCTACTTCAGCACCAGTTTGTGTGGTGTCACCTGTTTCAAGTTGGGGAGCTACCATTATTGTCTTGATTGGTACTATCCTTGCCTCCCATGGAGTAACGGAATATAGTGCATTTTCTGCGTTCATGCAAATGGTTCCGATGAACTTTTATGTTTGGGCAACACTGGGATTAGTCTTTATTGCTGTGCTTAAAGACCTTAACCTTGGATTGATGAAAACCCATGAAAATAGAGCCTTAAATGAAGGAGTAGTATTTGATCCAGGAAAACCGGTTCCTGGTGAGCTTACGGAAGATTTACCTACGAGCCGTACAGGAACAATAGGTGATTTGATTTGGCCAATTATAGCTCTTTTTGTAGGAACAGTTAGTGCAATGTTATGGACAGGCGCACAAGCTACTGAAGGGAATCCTACACTCTTAAAAATCTTTGAAAATACGGATGTAACATTGTCGTTGATATTAGGTGGTCTTTCTGGTTTAGTGGTTTCTTTGGGAATGTTTGCACGCCAGGCTTTAGTATTACGTGGTGTTGAAGGGAATGTTTTGGGTAGCGGTGTTTTAGCGGGTTTAAAATCTATGCTTCCGGCTGTTTATATTCTTCTATTTGCTTGGGCGATTGGCGATTTAATTGGAAGACTTGAAACAGGTACCTATCTAGCTGGAATTGTCCAAGATGCAAACATAAATATCTCCTATTTACCAATTATCCTGTTTATATTAGCTGGTTTTATGGCATTTGCGACAGGGACATCATGGGGATCATTTGGTATCTTGCTCCCAATTGCTGGTGAAATTGCCGCTGTTTCAGATATTACAATTATTCTTCCAGCAATGGCTGCTGTACTAAGTGGTGCTGTATTTGGGGATCATTGTTCACCGATTTCAGACACAACCATCCTATCGTCAACAGGTGCAGGTTCAAACCATATGGATCATGTTATGACACAACTACCATATGCTTTGCTTAGTGCAGGGTTTGCAGCTGTAGGATTTATCATTATTGGTTTTACTGGAAGTTGGTTGATTTCCTTGGCCGCGGTTATCGTGCTCCTAGTGGTTGTTTGGTTCTTTTTAGGAAAATCACCTCGGGAAGTTCGTTAACTCGAAGAAAATGTTTAGAAAAAAATTGTTAGTAAAAAAGGATCAAACCTATTAGGTTTGATCCTTTTTTACTACAACTTTAGTTAACGTATTTACACTTAATACAAACTTATTGATAGTAGCCCATACTTGGAATTTGCCGTTGTTGAATATTAATGTCATCGGACGAAAACAATGTGACTGCCATCATTCCAAAATGTACTTTTGCTCGAATTAGGACTGGTTGGTTGTAGTTGTTTTTAAATGAAAAATCCGGCCCGTACCAACTAACCGTAGCATCCCTACCAGGGGGGACGTAAGGGACTCTTTTACTGTGAGAATACCGTTTAACAATTTGTAAGCCCGATCTGTCCACTGCATTAAAAAGGGTGGAGGATACTTGACAAATCCCACCGCCAATCCCTTCAGAAAGCTCGCCTCTAACAATAATAGGTGCAGGCAAATACCCTTTCTCCTTCGTACGCATTCCTACAGTTTCATTGAATGAAAAGGTTTCACCCGGGAATACAACATGATTATTAATGGCCTCGGCAGCAAGGCTTATATTATGAGACCGTTGTATATTCCTCCTATTAAAATAGGTGACATAATGACCAATAAGTTGTGTTCGTATATTCGCGAGTAATTCACTGTCAACACGAGGATAAATTCGACGTACTGGGAGATTAATGGTCGACAGATTTCCTTTGTGGAAAAAGGCATAAAACTCCTCTTCAAAGCGATTCTTATTTAATTCGACACCAGCACTTTCAGGAATGATCTTTCCAGTATCATCGATCTTTGCATCAATGGCAGGTTGACGAACATGCTTATCCAACTCCTCTGTTAAGTGGATAAACTCATCAGTATCGATAAATGGGTATCCAATAATCGGCATAGAAAAGTCAGCTTTGTTTATTCTGACAAAAGGCTCCTGTTCATGAAGAATCAACAGGGATTCAGAAGCGTTAGCATGCATGGGTAGGGTTAAAAAAATAAGTCCAAATATACAAAGATATTTCAAAATTGTTTCACCTCTATTGTAGTATGAGTCAGCAGTTTTTTTTTCATGTGTAGAATTCGTTTGAGTTCTTTATAAAAGACTGTTTCGAAGAAATGTTGTTAAAATCCAAAGCCGATTTATACGCAAGATAATGTTCATGATAGTCATTTGCAAACTCTTTTCTCTCATAATTAAAAAGCTAAGAAGACAAAGCAATATGATGCGCTCTTTCTAATAAGGAGGAAAAAAATAACATATTTATTAAATAAAACCTTATTTGACGGGGCAATATAAGGCGAAGTAGTCTTCTGTAAAAAGGAGTTAGCAATTTTGAAAAAGGAAGTATGGGTATTTATCATTTTTCTTCTCGTTTTTCTACACCCTCTTGGAACAACCGTTTCTGCCAAAACGGAACTTCAGCCCTTGTATGAAACAGTAAAGGAATTATTACCAACCGAAGCTGAATTCATAAAACCAAATATACCGGATTCAGTAAGTTCCATTCAGGTGTATGATTTTGATCAAGATGGTCAACAGGAAACGATGGTCACCTATCGATTGAAGAACGGGCTGGGGAATTTGCATGCCTTACTCCTAAAAAAAGAAGGGGACCAGTGGAAAAAAATTTGGGAAAATACAAGTGAAAGCTTTGATATTGAATATGCAGGCTTTGAAGACATCACGGGGGATGGTGTAGGAGAGTTTGTGATCGCATGGGGAATTGGAGCTTCTGCCGGAAAAAAGCTGGAAATCTACCTTTGGGAAGAAAACACTTTAAAAAGGATAATAGAACCACATTTCTTTCATAGAATGGAACTACTAAAAGGAGAGAAACAAACCAGTTTAGCTTTATGGGAGCGGTATTGCTGTGATGCTTTTCTTGTTGATGTCTTAACATGGACAAGTAAAGGTTTGGTGAGTGATGAAGAGCTATATCGTCAGTATTACCCTCAAGTAAAGAGTTATTATGAAGCAAAAATTAAAGAAATGGATGCATGGTTTTATTGGTATGCATTAGCTGACGCACAGTTAAAGGCAAACCTAATAGAGGAGGCAACAGAGTCAATTCAAAAAGGATTAACCTTTATCCATGGAAAAGAAGAATTTAACGAACTACGGAGAAGGCTTGAAGCTAAAATAACCTCGCAAAATGCTACTCAATAAAGAGTAGCATTTTCATTTACAACTATTAGCCTGGGAATCAACCTATTAACCAGTTAGTTTACAGGTTCACTGTGTTTAACTCCTCGTGGGACCAAGAGAAAGGTAAACAATTCACGTGATAACAGATAAAGAAAAATTGCAATATGTACGCTAAATAGGTCTAGCCAGAAACCATTATGATATTGTTCTGGTCTTTGCGTCCAATTATGCAGAGAAACAAATGTTGCGATAATGAGGGGAATTAAACAAAAGAGCCAAGGGTTAGCCAACCATTTGATTCTTAATTCCTGAATAATTCCCTCAAACAATAGCTCGCCAACAGCGACGAAAAACGTAAATAATAGAAAAACCATCAAGTAATACTCAAACGATTGGGTATTGCCTAACTGGGGATTGTAAAACTCCATCCCAGCATAGGATATATAGCACATTCCAATTGTCATGAATACAGCACCAAAAAGAGCCCTAACGATTTTATAATATGGAAAAATAGCCTTTTTCATTTCTATATGAATTTTGTTGGCTTCTCCGAACGATTTAATCGCAAAATCAATCGCTTTTTCTTCTTCCCAACCATAGGAAAGCAGTTCATTAACATGTTCCCCAAGGTGGGAGATCATTTCTTCTTTTATATCCTCTTTTTCATTGTTAGAAAGGGGTAAACCCAGGGTGATTTGTTGTACATACAATTCAATTTCCCTCATGACATTTCCTCCAAATCTAGCTTTATATACATTGTAATACGATGTGTATTGTAAGACAAGGTGAGTGTTGAAGCGTAATAGTTCCTCAAGTTTAGGAAAAAGGATATAATCATTATCAAATAATACTAAGAAAGGTAATCACCTATGTCATTTTACGCTGTTTTTGCCATTATCCTTTTTTTTCTTATTTATACCGCCATCTGTTATTATGTTGGTTTTAACGGATGGGTGTGGCTGAAAGCGACACGCCTGCGAATAAATAAATGGGTATATATTGGGATCATCACATTTCTTTCGCTTTCCATGTTTATTGGTCAATTTAGTTTGTTTCTTCCGATAAAAATAATTGGCTATCTTTGGATTGTTGTAATAGGATATAGCCTTATTCTTTTGCCTTTGGCAAATATCCTCGTTTTTTTCTTAAAAAGAAGAGGCGTTTTATGGATTGGTCTTACAATCATAGGGGCGTTTCTCTTTCTATTTGGTTTTGGCCTGTATAATGCTTGGACACCAGTTGTTAGAACGTACGATATAAACATTAATAAAAACACAGATGCTGAGGTTGTCAAAATCATGATGGCATCCGACCTCCATCTTGGACAAATAGTAGGGGAAAAACATCTTCAGAAATTAGTTGATATCGCAAATGAAGTACAACCTGATATGATCTTAATTCCAGGTGATCTTATCGATGATTATATTGAGCCTTACATAGAGAAGGATTTGGGAAAAACCATGGCAAAATTAAAAGCTCCATTGGGGGTATATGCTGTTTCGGGAAATCATGATTATTACGGAGATGATCTTGAGATATTGGTTGAAGAGGTTGAAAAGGCTGGAATCACCATGATCATGGATGAATCTTTGCTCATTCATGACGATTTCTATCTTGTGGGGAGGAATGACCTAACAGATGAGAAGCGAAAAGAGGTAAGGGAGATAGTAAGAGATTTGGACCATTCAAAACCGATTATCATGATGGATCACCAGCCAAAGGATCTTGATATTGCTGAAGAAAATGGGGTCGATCTGCTTTTATCTGGTCATACTCATCGGGGGCAGATGGCTCCTGCGCATCTTATAACCAGTCGAATCTTTGAAAATGATTGGGGATACCTTCAAAAAGGAAGCCTTCACTCTCTTGTTTCGTCAGGATTTGGTACATGGGGCCCACCACTTAGAATCGGAAGTCAAGCAGAAGTCATGGTCATAAACCTCAAATTCGAATCAACGAGGAACTAGGGATTAGTACCCTAGTTCTATTTTTTCTAGTAAAAAGGCAGTCTTGGTAAAGAGTGTTGTTGTAGGTATAAGAACTGCGAATTTTTATGTTAGCAATTTGAAAGCGCATTTTTCGTTCGTGAATTTTTGGCTCTCAGAGTGAGCTCTGAATAATGGATCTAGCTCTTTAAAGACGACAAAATTACAGAAAAAAACTAAAAAAAATGAACAAATTGGAGAAATTTGAAAAAATAACAGGGTTTTAGGGTGTACACGTGGAATAAATTATTAATCAAAATTTGACGTATTTTTTCAACTCAAGGCAGAAGGTAGGTATCGAAAATGAGCAATTGCTTTTTTGCTGACTACAAAAAGTTTATTGTCATCCCCAAGGGAGAAGAAAAGTTTAGTGAAAAAGGCTTTGACCCTAACGAATTTGCCTCTCATTTTATCCTAACATTGTCCATTTTTGATCCTGTTATTTCCAGTTGGGCAGAAGCTAGTAAGCATGATATCGATGTTCAAAAAAGCATCGAGCATGTTTTTGACTCCTTTAATCACAGGAATCATGGAGTCTATCATCTAAAACTACTCGAACTAGAAAAGGATAAACTCTATTTTGTCCTAGCACTATCCATCAAGGATAAAATCGAACCCGAACAGGCCGAATTTGAAATTTCATCAATTATAGATAAAATGATTTCAAATCCTTTTTATATCGGTCAATCTTGGTATAAATTTACGAGTGAAAAGGGACGTGTAGAACGAAAGCTTTTTTCTTTTTCATTTAAGGAATATGCTTATAATCTTGTACCAGAGAAAAGTTAGGATTGTGTGAGGGCTGCCGGTAGGCGGTTTCTTTTTTTTTCTTAATAACTTCTACTCGGTTTACATAAATTTTACTAACGTCATTTTTTTGATAAAGGTTGTGAATACATGGAAATAAAACAACAAAAAGCCATCTTATTAGCCACAAATATTAAGGAATTTGTCGACCTAGTGTTAAACGCAAAAAATCACCCATTTGGTCCTCTCTCTCACCCTGAGAAATTATTACGGTTAAAATTAATTGTCGAGGAGTATAGAGTTGAGACAATTGCTGAAGAGTTGCTTCGAGTGAACACCTACATGTGGGATGAGCAAGCTTCACAGCTACTCATTGAAAGATTTAAATATGCCTTTCATCATATTAGCGAATATATTGAAAACAATTACAATGACTTATTTTTCTTTTCGGCAAGAATATATACGTTGGAACATGATTGTCGTTTATTTCCATAATTGATTGTCTTTTAAAGTGCTGAAAAGTCAGTGCTTTTTTCTTAGTCTAAAATGACCTTTTGGATACAAAACAAAAAAGTTAACTCATAAGTAAGAGAGTTAACTTTTGTCATGGATTTTATGACTATTCCCTTTGTTTTCTTTTTCTCTCAATAAGTACCAGACAATTAGACTTAATAGTAGAAGGAGTCCTTCTAAAGAAAGGATATACCAAGGGTGGGGCCCAAGATAATCTAGTAAACTAGGGGTCCTTGGTTTGTGGCTTAAGAACATATAATTGCCATCCACTAGTTTATTCACGACCATGACTATTGGAAGTAAGACATTAAGGAAAACGAAAACCTTCCCCACTGATCGAAGCGTTGGGCGATAGCCTTTTATCCAAGTAAAATACAACGCAACCCAAATCATCATAATATGTGTATAGAAAAAGTAAAAGAAACGAATATGAGGAAAGTCATAAACTAAGACTGGTGTGATTAAAGCCTGAGTCGCTCCTAATAAAGCCGTAAACAACAACAATTCATAGACGATTTTCTTTCCTGTTATAAGTAAGATAATCGTCAATAACAAACTGATGCTGCATAGTTCAATGGGAATTGAGTCACTTGCGTTCCAATAGGAAGATGCAAGTAACCAGGAATGAAAGGAGAATTCAAAAAAAAGCAATGATAGGGCAATTCCAATTTCTATGGGTCTCCATTTCAGTTGGTTGAGATTATGACGATAGAAAAAAAGAACAAAGATGCCGGAAAGAAAGAGGAGAAGGACAATAAAATGACTAATGGAAAACATTTCAAAAATACGATATTGTTCATTGTAGATTGTTATCTTGGTCATCAAGTCTCACCTCACCTTATCTATCTTTTTACAAAACTCAAAATGAATCTTTTCGTTTCATTAACATACCATTCAGTTCCAATGCAAAAAACATTCAACTGTTACTAATTATAGCCATAAAACCTACATTGTTATCTATTACTGTATTTACCACCCAACAAGGTAAAACAAAATCGACCTGGATATAACAAACTCTATATGGAGACGTTCATCCAAACACAGGACTTTGTATTAAACTCTATATCAGACTGCTTAGTTAATTCATGAAGAAAAGCTGATTTAGTACCCTTTTTAAATGTATTCGCTACTGAATCACCAATCTATTCGAAACGGAACCGCTTCAAGTACCTTCTTTTTTGAGTTTGTATATTGACTAAATCCATGCTAATTATTCAATTTTATTAATAAACATTATATAAAAAATGGGGTGCTGGTAAGGAGTGTGGAAATAAAATTCTAAAGACATGTAATATTTTAACAAGTGTGGGAATTGGTCTTATCCGTAATATAATTTTGAACCCACGAATATACCATCCTAATAAGGCTTAACCCTAAAGTATCCTTTGTTTTCAACGGAAAAACAGCATGTCGGTTAACCCGTATCCCTTGAAATACCTTGGAATCCTTGTTAGGGTTAAAAAGTCGGCTTATTCATTAAGCCCATTTCTACTAGTTTAGAAGAAAAAAACAACAAGGGAGAGATTTGGTGCAGGTAGAAATATTAATTTCGTTAGGTGTATATTTTTTAGCCATGTTATTGGTAGGGTATTATGCTTACAAGCGAACGTCTGATCTAAGTGACTATATGTTAGGTGGTCGAAAAGTTGGACCTGCGGTTACAGCATTATCAGCTGGTGCCTCTGATATGAGTGGCTGGATGATGATGGGACTACCGGGAGCAATGTTTATTTCAGGTCTTTCTGAAGCATGGTTAGCTATTGGTTTATTTGTTGGGGCGTATGTAAATTATATTGTTTTAGCACCAAGATTACGAACGTATACAATAATGGCCAACGATTCAATTACAATTCCAGACTTTTTAGAAAACCGATTTGAAGATCACTCAAAAATGATTCGAACCGTTTCAGCGATCGTTATTTTGGTTTTTTACACTTTATATACCTCATCTGGACTAGTAGCTGGTGGTACCTTATTTGAAAGTTCATTTGGTGCGAACTATCAAACTGGATTATTGATTACGGCTGGTGTGGTGGTAGCCTATACGCTTTTCGGTGGATTTTTAGCAGTAAGTATGACCGATTTTATTCAAGGGGTAATTATGTTTGTAGCCCTCATTCTTGTTCCATTTGTGGCCTTCACCGAAGTAGGTGGAGTCGGCGCAACTATGGATGAGATTAGAAGGATTGACCCAGCAATGCTGAATTTATTTAAAGGAACAACGTTTATTGGAATCCTTTCGTTATTAGCCTGGGGCCTTGGATACTTTGGTCAGCCACATATTATCGTACGCTTTATGGCGGTAGGAAGTTTAAAACAGTTAAAATCTGCGCGTAGGATTGGAATGAGCTGGATGGGTATTTCCCTCATCGGGGCGATGTTGACAGGTCTTACTGGTGCTGCCTACCACTCTATGAATGGCACTACGCTAGAAAACTCTGAAACAATCTTTATCTATTTTGCAGATGTCATATTCCATCCGTATATTACTGGATTTTTACTTGCCGCAGTATTGGCAGCGATTATGAGTACAATTTCCTCACAGCTTCTTGTTACTTCGAGTTCCTTAACGGAGGATTTTTATAAAGCCTTCCTTAAAAGAAATGCTAGTGATAAGGAATTAGTTTTCGTTGGTCGTTTAGCTGTACTGATTGTCGCAGTTGTAGGTGTTAGTCTTTCGCTCTATCCGAGTGACACCATTTTAGGACTTGTAGGTTATGCTTGGGCTGGTTTTGGTTCAGCTTTTGGACCGGTCTTATTATTAAGTCTTTATTGGAAGCGAATGACCAAATGGGGTGCATTAGCCGGCATGATTGTTGGTGCTGTTACCGTTCTGATTTGGGCGAACATTGATATTCTTGCAGATTTCATGTATGAAATGATACCAGGGTTTTTCCTAAGTCTACTTGCTGTTATTGCTGTAAGCTTACTTACGAAAAAACCTGATGATACGGTCCATCAGAAATTTGATGAGATGGAAAAGGTCCTGCATGAAGATAGTTAATAGGGTATTGAAAGTCGAGCATCCATTGCTCGGCTTTTTCGATTAACAATTATGATCAATTAAAAATATTTCTTTAAAGATGCAGGGATTTTAACCTAAAGCTTGAATATTTATTTTTAGAATTTTCAAAAAATAAATTAAAAAGGGGGAATGTAAGAGGAATGAGAGAAAAACGCTGGCTACATTTTTATCCTAATGATGTTGATCCGAATGTCAAAATGGTAAATAAAACACTGACAGATTTATTAGAAGAAGCAGTCGAAAGATTCGATTCTGACATTTCACTAGAGTTTTATGACAAGCAGTGGACCTATCAAGAAGTTTACGAGATCTCAGAGAGTCTAGCAGGATGTCTCTACCAGCAAGGATTTCGAAAAGGGGACCGTTTATCAATCATGATGCCGAATGCTCCTGAGTATGTTTTTTCATTCTTTGGTGTTGTCCGCCTAGGAGGCATTGTTGTCCAGACAAATCCTATGTACGTTGAGCGGGAAATCCTTTACCAGTTAAATGACACTGGGGCCGAGTATATGATATGTTCTGATACAGTTTACGAGCGGGTAAAGCGAGTTCAAGATGAAACTTCTCTCAGAAAAATTATCGTCGTCCAAACTGAAGAAACCACTAATATCCATCTAGCTGTTGAAGATAAGTACTTTGATGATTTCCTTCAAACGTCCCAAACAAAAGCACCAAAGATTAACATTAATCCAATTGAGGATATTGCCGTTCTCCAATATACTGGTGGAACAACTGGTGTCTCTAAAGGTGTTATGCTTGCGCATCAAAATTTTATCAACCAGGTAGAATTAGTAAATGAATTTTTATTTAAACGATTTGAAGCTCGGCAAGATTTGAACAGAGTGGCTATAAGTTTTCTTCCGCTTTTTCATATTTTTGGACTAGCAAATGTAACATTAACCGGTTTCCGTTTTGGCTATAAACAAATAATTCTCCCACGGTTTGAACCGGGAACTGTTCTCAACATCATTAAGAATGACCCTCCACTTTTCTTCTTTGGCGTTCCCACCATGTATAATGCTCTGTTAAATGCTCCTAATGTTGAAACATACGGAATTGATAAAATTAAAGCGTTTTTTTGCGGCGGCTCACCTATGCCACTTGAAAAGTATCTTGAATTTAAAAAGTTAATGGGTGAAGATGCGGTTCTTTCAGATGGCTATGGGTTATCAGAAGCAACATCTGGAACGACTAATCAGCCTTATTCAAGAGTCAAAGTCGGCAGTGTTGGTGTACCTTTGCCTCGGACCGATGCAAAGATTGTAGTTGAAACAGACAAAGGCTTTGAAGAGGCCCCCATTGGTACTGAAGGCGAATTAATTATTAAAGGTCCACAGGTGATGAAAGGATATTGGAATAAACCTGAAGAAACAAGTGCTGCCCTTAGGAGTGGCTGGCTACATACTGGTGATATCGCTTACATGGATGAGGAAGGGTACCTTTATATCGTTGACCGGAAAAAAGATATCATTATAGCCAGTGGATACAATATTTATCCTCGGGAAATTGAGGAGGTTATTTATCAAATTCCTGCCATCAAAGAAGTGATTGTCATTGGAATTCCTGATGAATACCGCGGTGAAACCGTCAAAGCCTATATTGCTTTAAAGAAAAATAAAATAGTGACAGAAGATGAAATTATCTCATTTTGCGGACAGTACTTAGCAGCCTACAAGGTACCAAAGCTCATTGAATTTAGGGACGAGCTCCCAAAATCCAGTGTAGGGAAGCTGTTAAAAAGAGAACTAAGGGACCAAGAATGGAAAACTCACCAGGTAAAAAAATAAAGGAGGAGGAAGAATTGAAAAAATTAAGTAAGATAAGCTTATTCTCGGTGTTGTTGATAGTACTCGGTACTTTAGCAGCTTGTGCGGGAGGGAAAAGTGAGGAAGCTGGAAATACGACAACAACTGCTGAGGGGGAAAATACTGTTGTTGTTGGGTATAGTGGTCCACTAAGTGGAGCTGCTGCACAGTATGGCATTAACGTGTTAAATGGACTTGAAATGGCGGCCGAAGAAATTAATGAAACAGGATTTGAGGTAGATGGCAAAACATATAAAATCAAACTTGTTCCAATGGATGACAAATATTTGCCAAATGAAACAGGTGTAAACGTTCAGAGAATTGCAACCGAAAATGACCCTGTTGCTGTTTGGATTCCACACAGCGGGGGAGTGTTTGCATCACAGACTTTTAATGAAAAGGAAAACGTAATCATTATGGCGCAAACAAGTGAGCCGAGAATGTACGAGCAGGGAAATAAAATGATGATAGGAATCTCACCTCAATACAATATTTGGCCTAAAACTTTTAGCAAATACATTATGGAACACTTCGGAAAGAAAATGGCGCTCATCCCAACAAATTCTCAATATGGGAAAGATTGGTTAAATGTAATTGAACCAGTATGGGAAGAAATGGGTGGAGAATTTGTTTTTAAAGGTGAAATTGATTTTGCTAAAGACACAGATTACTTTACCATTATGACGAATGTATTGAAACAAAAACCAGATGTTCTTTTTGTCGGCGGACCATCAGAACCGACTGCCAAGGTGGTTAAACAAGCTCAAGAATTAGGCTATACAGGTTCATACATGATTATGGATCAAGCGAAAATGGAAGAAATGTCCGGCGTTATAGGCGGGTATGAACATTTAAATGGTTCAGTTGGAGTATTGCCAGTTGACCAAATTGGCAGTGAAGCGAGTAAGTTATTTGTCAAAAACTATCAAGAAAAATTTAATGAGAAGTATGCAACTGCAGACTCTTCTTTAAGCTATCAAGGTTTATATGTATTAGTGGAGGCAATGAAAGAAGCCAAGACAGTGGAAGACCGCAGCGCAATCATGGCCGCAGTGAATGAAGGAATTCCAAATATTCCAGAGGAAAAGGCCGTCATCCCTCTTACTGGAATGAGTGAAGTAGGAAGTTTACAATGGGAGATCCAAGCTGGGGCTGTTGAAGATGGGCAAGTAATTGCCCTCCCACTAGAAAAATAGGATTTGATTAAAATGTAGAATGTTAGCTTAGCAAACATTGTATTGGAAAATACTGTTTGCTAAGTTTTTTTGTTAATAGTTAGAATGAATTATATATTCAGAAAAATTATTTGATTTTCTCTTTTACTCTATGATACTATTTTTCCAAAGGATGATGAAAATGAAAAAGACGCTTAAGGAACGAATCATTGAAACAGCTCTTGTATTATTTGAAAAAAATGGATATCACGGTGTTACGGTTGACCAGATCGTCTTCAAATCTGGGACATCAAAGGGGGGATTTTACCACAATTTTAAATCAAAAGATGAATTGCTCTACCACATCCACGATGTATTTATCTCCTATGTTCTTGAAAAGGCACGTGAAGCATATGATGATTTTGAAACACCTGTTACTCGCCTTTGTGCCATTATTCAATCTTTCACCAAAGTATTTGACATGTATAAACCACATATTACTGTTTTTTATCAAGAAAGCATGTACTTAACCGGCGAATTTAATCAGCGAATTAATGAAAAGCGTGACGATTACCGAAAACTCTTGACTCAAGTGATCCGAGAAGGTCAGGACCAAGGAGAATTCCGTGCTGAAGTACCCGCTGATATCTCAGCTATGGCGATTATTGGCATGGTAAATTGGACATATAAATGGTTTAACAAAGACGGTCCATTAACAATTGAATCGATTGCACGCATCTTTAATGATTTATTACTTCATTCGCTATTAACAGAACAGGCAATGAGTCAAGAAGATGTACAATTATTTTTAATCAAAGGTCAGACTATAGAAAAATAGCTGGCTATTTAAAAAAACAAGTGCAGACCGACCAGTCGGTACTAACCTTGTTGTACGCTACAATAATGTTTTTATATTTATAGTAAAAACAGACCGACTAGTCCGTTTGAAAAGGAGAGAAACTTATGAATTTCGAATTAACCAATGAACAGCAAATGCTACAGGAGATGGTAAGAGACTTTGCGGAAAAAGAAATTAAGCCCTATGCACGTGAAGTTGATGAAACCAGTAAAATGCGCTACAAAACGTTTGAGAGATTAGGAGAGTTAGGGTTACTGGGTATCCCGTTCCCAGAGAAGTACGGTGGTGTTGGCGGTGACACCATCTCGTATTGCATTGCCGTAGAAGAAATAGGAAAAGCATGTGGAGGGACTGGGTTAAGCTATGCAGCTAATACGAGTCTTGGGGCAAGTCCAATTTATTATTTTGGAACTGAAAAACAAAAGCAGGAATGGCTAGTGCCAATGGCGAAAGGAGAAACAATGGGTGCGTTTGGTTTAACAGAACCGAATGCTGGCTCTGATGCAGGTGGTACTCGGACGAGAGCGGTACTAGATGGTGATGAATGGGTTATTAACGGAGAAAAATGCTGGATTACAAATGCGAGCTTTTCCCGCCAAATTATTGTAACCGCTGTCACTGGAAAAAGAGAAGATGGTCGCAATATTGTATCAGCCATCATTGTCCCAAGTGATACACCAGGGGTTACCATCTCCTCCAACTACGACAAAATGGGTGTTCGCGGCTCAAATACTTGTGAAATTATTTTGGATAATGTTCGGGTTCCAAGAGAAAATCTCCTTGGTGATGAGAAGAAGGGTTTTAGTCAATTTTTATTTACCCTAGATGGAGGGCGTATTTCCATTGCTGCTCTTTCAGTGGGGATTGCCCAAGCTGCTTTGGATAAAGCCCTTCAGTTTGCAAAGGAGCGTCAACAGTTTGGTCAGTCTATTTCTAAATTTCAAGCTATCCAATTTAAATTGGCTGATATGGCAATGGAGTTAGAACTCGCACGTAATCAAGTGTATAAGGCTGCGTGGTTAAAAGATCAAGGGAAGCCATTTGGAAAAGAAGCTGCGTTTGCAAAACTATTTGCATCAGAAGCAGGATTCCGTATTTGTAACCAAGCGATTCAGATTCATGGTGGTGCAGGTTATATGAAGGAATATGACGTAGAAAGGCATTTGCGCGATATTAAATTAATGGAAATTGGCGAAGGAACATCAGAGATTCAACGCTTAGTCATTGCCCGTCACTTAGGATGTTAATTGTAGGAGGTAAATGAATGGCCGAATTGATTCGTAAAACTGTTGGTGAACTATTAGCCGAGAAAGCATTGGAAATACCGAACCAAGATGCCCTCGTATATCCGGATCGTGGGCTAAGATACTCCTATCGCGAATTCAATGATGTTTGCGAACAAGTAGCCAAAGGATTAATGGCACTTGGGATTGAAAAAGGGGAGAATGTTGCTGTTTGGGCTTCGAATATCCCAGAGTGGGTGAGCCTACAATATGGAACTGGGAAAATGGGAGCCGTTCTAGTCACAGTCAACACAAATTATCGTTCAACAGAATTAGAGTATTTATTGAGACAATCTGATGCAACTACCCTATTTTTAATTGAAGATTTTAAAGGGAATTCTTATATTGACTCAATTTACGAGCTTTGTCCAGAACTTGAAACCTCAGCACCGGGACAGCTTAACTCTAAACGGTTACCCCTTTTAAAAAATGTCATCGTTTTTAGCGAAAAGAAATATAACGGAGCATTTAATTGGTCCGATATTATCAAAATGGCTAGTAAGGTTTCTAATGAAGAATTGCAGCAGCGAACAGCAGAATTGGATCCAGACGATGTCATTAATATGCAATACACCTCGGGCACCACGGGATTTCCGAAGGGGGTTATGCTTACGCATAGTAACCTGACGAATAATGGATACAATATAGCGCATTGTATGAACCTTACCGAAAAAGACAGATTATGTATTCCTGTCCCATTTTTTCACTGCTTCGGTTGCGTGATTGGTACCCTTGCAGCCGTCAGTGTAGGAGCAACCATGGTTCCAGTTCAAGCGTTTGACCCGGAAACGGTGCTTAGGACAGTCGAACAGGAGAAATGCACGGCACTTCATGGTGTTCCTACGATGTTTATTGCGGAATTGAATCATCCGAATTTCGAAAATTATGATTTGTCTACACTAAGAACAGGGGTGATGGCTGGATCGAATTGTCCAGTAGAGGTGATGAAAAATGTAATCAATAAGATGAACATGACGGAAATCACCATCTGTTACGGCCAAACAGAATCTTCACCCGTAATTACTCAAACTCGGACTGTCGACCCACTCGAACTAAGAGTTGAAACTGTTGGGAGAGCCCTTCCTAATGTTGAGGCAAAAATCGTTCAACCAGGAACTTCAAGAGAATTACCGTTTAACCAGCAAGGAGAGCTATGCACTCGAGGCTATCATGTGATGAAAGGATATTATAAAAATCCTGATGCGACAAGAGAAGCAATCGATGAGGAAGGCTGGTTACATACTGGCGATTTAGCGGTGATGGACGAAAATGGGTATTGTCGGATTACAGGACGCCTTAAGGATATGATCATTCGTGGTGGTGAGAATATTTACCCGCGTGAGATTGAAGAATTCCTCTATACCCACCCTAAGGTACTCGATGCCCAGGTGGTTGGTGTTCCAGATGAAAAATATGGTGAAGAAGTCATTGCCTGGATTATTCTAAAAGACAATATGACAGCAACAGCAGAAGAAATCCAAGAATATTTTAAAGGTAAAATCTCCCGCCATAAGATACCGAGGAAAATCTTCTTTACAGATGCCTATCCAATGACAGCTTCAGGAAAAATTCAAAAATTTAAGTTACGTGAACAGTCTATTAATCAACTAACTTAGTGAAGGGAAGGTGAGATTCACTTGTTCTCAAAAATATTAATTGCAAACCGTGGCGAGATTGCTTTAAGAGTGATCCGTACTTGTCAGAAACTAGGAATCAAAACCGTGGCAATTTATTCTGAAGCTGATGCGGAGTCATTGTTCGTACGTGAGGCGAATGAATCTTATTGTGTGGGAAAACCCCCAGTAAATCAGAGTTATTTGAATGCTGATGAGATTATCTCAATTGCCAAGAAAAGTGGGGCAGAAGCTGTTCACCCTGGGTATGGATTATTATCTGAAAATGCAGCGTTCGCCAAGAAATGTAATGAGGAAAACCTTGTGTTTATAGGGCCATCTCCTGAAATTATTGCGTCAATGGGTAGCAAAATTGAAGCCCGTAAAACAATGAAGGAAGCAGGAGTCCCGATTATTGAAGGAATTAATACATCGCTTGAAAGTGAAGATGAAGCGGTGTTGGCTGCGAAGCAAATAGGCTATCCACTCATGCTGAAAGCGTCTGCTGGTGGCGGAGGCATCGGCATGCAGCTTGTTCATTCAGAGGAGGAGCTCTTAAAAGCATTTGCAGGAAATAAAAAACGAGCAGAATCCTTTTTTGGGGACGGTGCAATGTTTTTAGAAAAGTATATTGATGAGCCTCATCATATCGAAGTGCAGATTCTTGCGGATTCTCACGGCAATGTTGTTCCACTTTGGGAGAGAGAATGCTCGATTCAGCGAAGGAACCAAAAGGTGGTAGAGGAAGCACCATCGCCCTTTATTAATGAAGAAACCCGCTCAAAGATGTTAGAAGCCGCAGTGAAGGCTGCTCAACATATTGGGTATTCAAACGCTGGCACGATTGAATTTTTAGTAGATAAAGAGCAAAATTTCTATTTTCTAGAAATGAATACGAGATTACAAGTCGAGCATCCAGTAACAGAGGAAATCACTGGTCTTGATCTTGTTGAAGAGCAATTAAAAGTGGCTGTAGGTAATGCGATTTCATTTACAAAAGAGGATGTAAAGCGAAACGGACATGCGATTGAGGTAAGAATTTATGCAGAAGATCCGAAGACTTTCTTCCCTTCACCTGGAAAAATCACGGAATTTCAGCTGCCACAAGGAGAGGGAATCCGGAATGAATGTGCAATCGAAGCCGGCTCTCAAGTAACTCCTTTCTATGACCCGATGATTGGGAAGCTGATTGCTTGGGGAGAAACCCGCACGGAAGCATGTTCCAGACTAAAGTTGGCTCTTGAAGAATACAAAATCGAAGGGATAAAAACAAACATCCCGATGCTGTTACAGACCGTAAGTCACGAGCAATTTTTATCAGGTTATACAACCACACAATTTGTAAATAAATATTATTTACCATCACTTACATCAACCAAGTAAAGGAGAATGCAAAATGGCTAAAGTCGAAGCAGGTATGGCAGGGAATGTATGGAAGGTATTAGTAAAAGAGGGTGACCAAGTAGATGCAGGGCAAGAGATTGTCATCCTTGAATCGATGAAAATGGAGATTCCAGTTAGTGTCGAAGAAGGCGGAACGATTGCCAAGGTATATGTTCAAGAAGGAGATTTTGTGAACGATAGCGATACGATTGTGGATGTTGAATAGGAGGCAAGTTCTTTGAAACTACCAAAAAACGTGACAATCAAAGAAGTGGGACCCCGAGACGGGTTGCAAAATGAGAAGCGATTAGTCCTTTCAGACGATAAAATTTCTTGGATTAATACGCTCTCAGAGACAGGACTTTCTTATATTGAAGTAAGCTCATTTGTAAACCCCCAATGGATTCCTCAGCTTGCAGATGCTTCAGATGTATTGAAGGGAATTAAACGGAATAAGGGCGTGACCTATGCTGCCCTTGTTCCTAATATAAAAGGGCTGGACCGTGCCCTTGAGGCGGGCGTAGATGAAGTGAGTGTTTTCATGTCCGCTAGCGAAGGACATAATCGCAGCAATATTAATAAGTCGATAAAAGAAACTTATCCGGTTTTGGAAGAAGTGGTGAAAGAAGCGAAAATGGCAGGCAAAACAGTGCGGGGGTATATCTCCACTGTCATTGCCTGTCCATATGATGGATATGTGGCACCTTTCAAGGTTCGGGAAGTTGCTGACCGACTTTTCTCAATGGGAATTGACGAGTTGTCGTTAGGAGAAACCATTGGCGTTGGTGTTCCAAACCAGGTTGAAACTTTGCTTAATGAGTTGTTGCCACATTACCATGCAAGCCAACTCGCGATGCATTTCCATGATACAAGAGGAACCGCACTCGCAAATATCGTCAAATCATTAGAAATGGGCATAACCACCTTTGATAGTGCGCTTGGAGGCTTAGGTGGATGTCCTTATGCAAAAGGTGCCTCCGGAAATGTAGCTACAGAAGATTTGTTGTATATGCTCCATGAGATGGGAATTGAAACAGGGGTTGACCTGAAATCAACTTTGAAATCAGCCCAATTGATTGAGCGTACGCTTGGAAGAAGTCTAAAGAGCCGACAAATGGAGATTTTGCGTGCGGAAGGAAAGGAGCGAATCTCATGAATGAAACAGTTGTCAAAACCGTGTTAGTTGAAAAAAGAACCGATGGGATTGCCATCGTCACGTTAAACCGACCTGAAGCTGCGAATGCGTTATCGAGGCAGATGTTAGCAGAACTTCAAGTGGTGCTATCGGATATAAAAAAAGATATGGGAATCAGGGTTGTGATTCTAACAAGTTCAGGTGAAAAGGCATTTTGTGCCGGAGCAGATTTAAAAGAACGTAAAGATATGACAGATGCTGAAGCAAAGCAAACGGTTCGCATGATTGGGGCGACAATAAATGAGGTAGAGTCATTGCCTCAGCCAGTTATTGCTGCGATTAACGGAGTTGCTTTTGGAGGGGGACTCGAATTAGCGTTAGCCTGTGATATACGGGTGGGCGCCCTAGAAGCAAAAGTAGGCTTAACAGAAACTTCGCTTGCTATTATCCCTGGTGCAGGCGGTACCCAACGACTGCCGCGTTTAATTGGCTTAGGAAAAGCAAAAGAACTGATCTTTACCGCCCAACGCCTAACTGCTTCGGAAGCAGAAAAGATAGGGATATTAGAGTATGCTGTTCCGCGCTCAGAAATGCTTGGAAAAGCGCTCGCCCTTGCCAAAGCAATGGCAAAAAACGGGCCTCTTGCATTAATTCAAGCTAAAAAAGCTGTCAATAAGGGAATTGAAGTGGATCTAGCAACTGGACTGAAAATAGAAGAGTTAGCATATGATGTTTTGATTCCCTCTGAGGACAGGGTAGAAGGTTTAAAAGCGTTTTCAGAAAAACGTCAACCAGATTATAAAGGTCGATAAACTACTAAACATAACTTCAATCAGTTGTAACTGAAGACCACCCGACGGTATAAGGTACTTTCGAGTGATTAGAAGCAGGAATTTTTCTTCTACAGTTACGGACAAGGGGGAGAAGAATCGTGAACGAAACACATACTAAAAAATCAGATTTAGAGTTAAAAAAAGAGTCCGTTTTACAAGGCGGCCAAGAGAAGTATCACCAAAAAAACAAAGAACAAGGCAAACTATTTGTACGTGATCGCTTGAATTTATTATTTGATGATGGTTTAAAGGCAGAGGATGGAATGTTTGCTAATGTGTTGGCTGGGGACCTTCCTGCGGATGGCGTTGTTACTGGTATCGGGAAAATACATGGCCGCACAGTTTGTGTTATGGCCAATGACTCCACGATCAAGGCAGGATCTTGGGGAAAAAGAACAGTCGAGAAAATTATCCGTATTCAAGAAACAGCTGAAAAACTACGCTGCCCAATGCTTTACCTCGTTGACTCAGCTGGTGCTCGTATCACAGATCAATTAGAAATGTTCCCCGGTCGAAGAGGCGCTGGTCGAATCTTTTATAATCAGGTGAAAATGTCAGGGAAAGTGCCTCAAATCTGTCTTTTATTCGGACCTTCTGCCGCAGGCGGTGCCTATATCCCTGCTTTCTGTGATGTTGTTGTCATGGTTGAAGGAAACGCCTCAATGTACTTAGGTTCTCCAAGGATGGCTGAAATGGTTATCGGTGAAAAGGTGAGTCTTGAACAAATGGGTGGAGCAAAAATGCATTGCTCGGTTTCTGGTTGCGGAGATGTTCTAGTAAAAACTGAGGAAGAAGCCATTATTTATGCCCAAAAATACTTAACTTATTTTCCAAATAACTTCTCAGAAAAGCCACTACAAACAGAGGCGAAACCTCCTGCACAATTTGAAAAAACAATAGAAGAATTAATCCCCAAAAATCAAAATGCTCCATTTGATATGTATCAGCTAATTGATCGCTTAGTTGATGAAGACTCGATTTGTGAAATAAAAAAGCTGTTTGCTCCAGAGCTAATTACCTGTCTTGCCCGAATCAATGGCCAGCCAATTGGAATTATTGCGAATCAGCCCCGGGTAAAAGGAGGGGTCCTTTTCCACGATAGTGCTGATAAAGCAGCAAAGTTTATTAATCTATGTGATGCCTACCATATTCCGCTTTTATTCCTAGCTGATGTGCCTGGTTTTATGATTGGTACGAATGTAGAAAAGGCAGGCATCATTCGTCACGGTGCGAAAATGATCTCGGCTATGAGTGAAGCGACGGTACCGAAAATGACCGTTATTGTGCGAAAGGCCTATGGGGCAGGGTTATATGCAATGGCAGGTCCAGCGTTTGAGCCTGATTGTTGCATAGCTTTGCCTTCAGCTGCAATTGCTGTAATGGGACCAGAAGCAGCTGTTAACGCGGTTTACGCAAACAAAATTGCCGCACTTCCGGAAGAGGAGAGAGCAGCTTTCATTGCAGAAAAACGTGAGGAATACCGGGAAGATATTGATATTTACCGACTTGCCTCAGAACTTATTATTGATGATGTTGTGGAACCAAATCGTCTTCGTGAAGAACTTGCCGTACGGCTTGAAGTCTATATGTCTAAGTATTTGGTATTCTCTGAACGAAAGCATGGAGTTTATCCGGTATAACAATGTTTGCAATCAATTGTTCATTTTTGGGGGAAAGATTACTCAATCCGGTTATAAGGAGGGAAATGAATGAAGAAAATATATTCCGATTTTACCGAGGCGGTTGGAGGCATTGAGGATGGCATGACCTTAATGGTTGGTGGATTTGGCTTGTGCGGCATACCTGAAAATTTGATTAAAGCCTTAGCCGAAAAGGGAACAAAGGATTTGACGATTATCTCAAATAATTGTGGCGTCGATGATTGGGGACTTGGGCTATTATTGCGAAACAAGCAGATAAAGAAAATTATCTCCTCCTATGTCGGAGAAAATAAAGAATTTGAGCGTCAGCTGCTAGCAGGAGAAATAGAGGTAGAACTAACTCCCCAAGGAACGTTAGCAGAAAAGATTCGTGCGGGAGGCGCAGGGATACCAGCTTTCTTTACTCCTGCTGGTGTCGGTACCCCAATTGCGGAAGGGAAGGAAGTTCGTGTATACAACGGCAAGGAATATCTCCTTGAAGAATCTTTAACCGCTGATTACAGTCTCGTACGTGCTTTTCAAGCCGATAAGATGGGAAACCTTGTCTATCGAAAAACAGCTCGTAACTTCAATTCTATGATGGTGGCTGCTGGAAAGGTAACAATTGCTGAAGTAGAAAACCTTGTCGAGGTAGGAGAATTAGATCCAAATTTTATCCACTCACCAGGAATATATGTTCAGTCCATCATTCAAGGAGAGCAGGAAAAGAGAATTGAGCGGAGAACGATTAGGTTATAAAGGAGGGGTAATGGTGAACACTAGGGAAAAAATCGCTAGACGTGCTGAAAAGGAAATTGAAGATGGCAACTATGTCAATTTAGGCATTGGAATGCCTACAATGGTTGCCAATTTTATCAGTGAAAATAAGCAGGTTGTCCTTCAGTCTGAGAACGGTCTCCTTGGAATTGGTCCTTATCCTACAGAAAGTGAGGTCGATGCGGACTTAATCAATGCTGGAAAAGAAACTGTTACAGTCATCCCTGGTTCCGTCTATTTCGATAGTGCTGAATCGTTTGCGATGATCCGTGGTGGTCATGTTGATGTGGCAATTCTAGGAGGCATGGAAGTTTCTCAGACAGGTGACTTAGCCAACTGGATGATTCCAGGAAAAATGGTGAAGGGGATGGGTGGTGCAATGGACTTAGTTCATGGAGCACGAAAAACCATCGTCATCATGGAACATGTGAACAAACATGGTGAATCAAAAATCCTGAAAGAGTGTAGCCTCCCGCTTACAGGGAAGGGGGTTGTTGATTGTATCATTACAGACCGCGCTGTTATGCACGTTACCGAAAATGGATTAAAACTGGTGGAAGTCGCGAAAGACTTTACCGTTGAACAGATTCGCGAGTGCACTGAAGCAGATTTAATTGTAGGCGATGATATCAAACTAGAGGCGTTTTGATAAAGAGCGGACAGTGAAAACCACTGTTCGCTTTGCCTTTTCAGCTTTAAGTCCAAATTTCCTTAAAAGTAGAAAGTCGTATATTGGTTAATTTATCCTTGAATTTTTACAAAAGCTATCATATAATAAGTGAGTCGCTTCATTAAATGTCTCAGTAGCTCAGTAGGATAGAGCAACAGTTTCCTAAACTGTAGGTCGGGGGTTCGAATCCCTTCTGGGACACTCCTGAAACCCTTGTATATCAAGGGTTTCTTTTTGTTTTGTCCTAGTTGTCTTTTACCAAAACAAAGAGATTGGGGCTGGAATGGGGCAGGATTTGAAAGTGGACTATTTTTCAGATGCTTTTTTACCGAAAAAAGTATCGAAATGACTTGCAGCTGTCTGATCAGCTTCGGCAAGTACATGACCATAAATATTCATCGTAGTCGAAATGTCTGCATGCCCTAATCGCTCACTTATAACTTTTGCGTGTACGCCTTCGTTTATAAGTAGTGTAGCAGAGGTATGTCTCAAGTCATGGAAGCGAATCTTCTTTAATTTATGCTTTTCGATGAAACGACTCCACCACTGACTGATACTATCCGGACGGATGGGCTTTCCGAATTCATTAGCGAAAATGAAAAAATGATTAGGCCATTCTTTCATATCCCCAACCAGGAGCTTCTCATGTGTCCGTTGCACCTTTAATTTCTTGAGCATTCCAAGTAAAGAGGAGGGGAGAGATACAGAACGGCAGCGCTCGTTCTTTGTTGATTTAAGCTTTACTCCTTCTCCGACAACCTCTGTAAGGGATTGCTCTATATAAACTGTACTCTTCTCAAAGTCAATATGTTTCCACTCTAACGCTGCAATCTCACCTTCCCGGGCACCTGTGGATATCGCTAACAGGATTAGGACCTTCCAGTGATAAGGTTTTTCTTCTAAATACAAAAGTAGTTCTGATAGCTCATCTTTTGAATAAACATCAGACTTTTTCGGCTTTACCTTCGGTGTTTTGATTGACTTAGCAGGATTTTCTTTGATCAACTTCCATTCAGCAGCCCGTGATAAGAGATTATTGAATGCTCGATAACAATTGCTAATTGATGAAGCTGATAGGGGACCTTCCTTACCATCCAAACGTTTTCCGCTTTTCTTTAAGTCATTCACAAAATTTACAATATGCATTGGTTTTATATCTGCAAGTTTCATATGACCATAGGTTGGTAGTATTCGTTTATTAATGATATTTATATAGTTTTGCCTGGTGTCAGGAGTTAAATTCTCATTGGCGTATTTTTCAATCCATTCATCTTGATAAAAAACAGATAAAGTCATTTTCTCTTCAACTTGCATATATTGACCGTTTAAAATCTCTGCTTCAAATAACGTTAATAGCTTTTTAGCCTCTGTTGGGTTTTTGGCTTTTACGTTTTTCCTCTCTCTTATTGGATTTCCTTTTGCATCATAACCAATGACAATAGTTAATCTATAACTGTTTTTTCCTCTTTTTTCGATACTTGCCATTTTTATTCACTCCTTACAAGAATGTATGTTCTGTTTTTGTCAAAAAAATAAAACCTATATAAAATAGGGGTAAATAAATTGTGGAAAACTTTAACTTTTTTGAATAACATATACCGTGTTAAGATTAAAATAGAGTAATAAAAGTAAAGGAGACAAACTCATGAGTCCTTTAACCAATTTATTTAAACGAACCAAAACTGAAATGGATATATTGAACAAAGAGTATGAAGAAATGTCCAAAAGAAATAAATTAAAATCTAGATCCATAGGACATTCCATTCAACAAAAATCAGAAAGATTTAACCAGATGAAGGAGAAGAGAAGTAATTCTTTTGATTCTATTCGTAATAAATAGCTATTGGTGTGACGATAAGGTCACCTTCTTTTATGATTTTGAATGAGCCTAAAAGTACATCAACCATTAAATTGGGGATTATGTCCAAATCATCTTCCTTTAACATTTGAATGTTTTCTCCAGTGAAGATTTTCTCCTTTTTCCCAATTACCCTTACTAAGTATTTGACCTGGCGGCTATTATCTGTTCTAAAAGATAAAGCTTCCGATGACTCCCTTAAATACTTCTTTTTTAGAAGGCCAATATTTTTATCTGCCTTAATAACAACCAAATCATTAAGGAGCTTAGAAGCAAATTTCCCCATAATATTCATTTTTTCAAAAACATCAAGTATAGGATTTGCGTTTTCATGTGCAGCGACAACTGCTGATGCTATATCTAATTTTTGACGCTCTTTGGCGCTGGGGGTGGCTTTTTCTAAGAGTTTTTTAGCTTCAGATAGGTTGAATTCCAACTTTTCCACATCTGTTAATAATAAATCTCTCATGAAGTCGTAATCCATCGCATTATTAATTAGATTAAAATCATAAAAGCGATATGTACTTTCCCCTAAATAAATATCTCCTTCATTTAAATTCTCAGAACGATTCAAGTAATCCTGCTCTACTAATTTGTTCGTTAATACTTCTAATGCGTAGTCATGAAAAGCCTTATTTAGAATATCTTTTTGTCCTTCTAATATTGTTCTAGATTCAGTGGTGCTTTCACTACCGTTATTACCTAAGTTACTATCAAGCCGTAATCCCCCTCCGGGTAAAAATCCAGTACTAACATTAATAGATCCCCGTAAACCTGCATTTTTTCCTCTGGAACTTTGGCTACCTTCTGATTCAGCTTGTTGGTTAGATTCCTCAAGAGAGAAATTGTTAATAAGTCCTTTGTCGAGTTGAGCTAACATTGAATTCATTAAATCAGTATCTAAATAAATTATCTCTTTCATTTCCATTACCTCCAATGAAATGTATGTTCGGTTTTGTGTTGAAAAGAAAAGCCCAGAGAAGGGCTTTACTTATTTACTTCAATTGTATGCTTAATATCTTCGCCAACAGTATCATAATTACTGTTTAGTGCTGCATCAATTCTTACCTCGATACTTTGAAGCTCATCAACAGTAGATTTTTTCAAAATATAGAAATTGTATCCTTCGTGTTGAACCTGCCCTAAATATTCACCTTCAATATACTCCGACAGAAGCATATCTGGTTCTAATTGCTCTTTAGTATTCGTTACAACAGTTGCTTGACTAAGGTAGAATTCCATATCTTCTTCAGAAGTGTTTTCACCTGACATTTTTATGGTGAATCCATGAACCTCATCGCCAACTTCTGCTTCAAACAAAGCTGCAGCTTCTTCTGTTTTAGGTTCAATCTTCTTTAACTGTATACCACTAATGGTGTAGTTCAATGGTCCAGAAGTACCTTCGATGCCAAGCTCCTTATTTGTGTATGTATTGATCGCTTTTAGTTGATCATCTTCCTGAACATCTTCATCACTTGAAGATTCTTCCTCTTTTGGTTCTTCTTCTTTTGGCGCTTCTGCTTCTTTTTCTTCAGTTGAACCAGTGTCGGTTGTTTCTTCTTTTGGCTTTTCCTCTTCGCCGCTTATGTCAGTTGCGTCTGATCCACAAGCTACTAAAGCAATACTGAGCAACCCCAGTACCATCAGTGTTAATAATTTCTTCATTCTTTGACACTCCCTTTTTCTATATTTATGTATATATGGGTTCTAAACCCAGTAACACCAAAAATAAAAACACGAAAGGAAGTTAATACTATTTTCGTGTGAAAAAATACCTAGATTGAGTCTAAAAATTTTTAAGATGACTAACTTCTTTTGGAACACCATAAATCTCAGCAATTTCACAGACTGATAGACTAGTATCTTGATATTCATAAAGACTCTGATCCTGAAGGAGTAGTTCAACAGCAAAGGTGTTTGCTTCAACTTCAATTTTATCCACTGAAAAGAAAGTGCTGCCCCTTAAAAAGGGGGTATTAACCCTCGGGTGTAATTGGGAGTGCCCAAATTCATGAGCACAAACAAACCGTTGTGAGGGCTCGTCCAAATTATCATTAATAAAGATATACTTGTTTCTTTTATCATATTTATAGAAACCTTTAATTTCAGGATGCAAGTCCCATGGGATTACCTGGATGTTTTTAATCTCTGATAACTCAAAGGGATCATTCGTTTGATATTTATTTGTTAGGTCTTGTACAGTTCGCTTAATCCAATTCAAATTGACCGCCTCATTCCTATTCGCTGTCTTTTTCTCTATATTTCTTAGGAATGTATTTCTTATTTATCCTTTGTGTTTGGCGTACAGCGTACTCCATTGCTTCAAGGAAGGATTCAACTGCCTCTTCGCTCATCGGTTCTCCATTAAAAAGCAGACCATCTTCGCTTGTAAGGTCTTTTTTAATTTCTTCCATTCGTTTCGCTATATCTTTTTCGTCTCTAGCTGAAAAATCACTATTAATAGACCGTCCTAACAAATAATCAGTTCCTACTTCGTATAGATCAGCAAGTCTTTTGAGAGTCTCGGTGTCAGGATCTCTATAATCACGCTCATAATTCGAGAGAACTGTATTTGTTATGCCAGCTTTATCAGCAACATATTTTTGAGACCAATTTCTTTTTTCTCTTTCTGATTTCAACCTTTTACCGAGGCTCATAAAATTACCTACCATTCATTGTTATTTCATAGATAATCATAACAAGATTTCACGCTACGTTAAATAAAATCCACGAAAAGTTAAAATAGTTATTGACTTCCACGTTACGTGAATATATAATCAAAATATAAAGTTTCACTAAACGTGGAATATAGGTGGTGAAAAAATGAAACTTCATGAGAGAATAAGAAATTATCGAAAATCAAAAGGTGTTTCCCAGACCTTCATAGCAAAAGAGTTAAACATAAGTGTTTCTGGATACAGCATGAAGGAATCCGGAAAACGCCCAATTAATACTGATGAATTACAAATTATCGCAAAATCTTTAGGGGTGTCAGCTTCAGTTTTTTTTGAAGAAAATATCCACGTAAAGTGGAATAAAACCACAGCCTAAGGAGGCCCATCATGAACCTCACCGAGAAAGCTATCTGGGCTGAAATAAAACTCAAAGTTCTCGAGTCAGCCGTGATGTTAAACGAAGGTTATACGAATGAAGATGTAACCGAGAAACTCATGGAAATCGTTAATCTCCTAGAAAATACCGAACCAAGGAGGTGAGAGAGTTGCAAAGAAAAACCATAACTGCCCAAGAGGCAGCTGATTACATCGGTGTTCATATAGACACGATCTACACCATGGTAAGGCAAAAAGAGATTCCACATATCCGAGTAAGGAGAAGAATTCTCTTTAAAACAGACACTTTGGACGCGTGGATGAACGACCAAGAATCTAACAGTTGTAAGGAGGCTATGTAATGAATCAAATCCAACCAGTTATACAAGATGGTCAACGCGTATTAACAACTCAGCAGTTAGCTGAAGCCTATGGAACCGTTAGTAAAGTAATCAACCGAAATTTCCAAAGAAACACAGAAAGATATTCACCTGGTAAACACTTTATCGCACTTACAGGAGATGATTTAAGGAATTTTAAAGGGTTACGTCAATCTGACGAGTCGCTTAAATTTGTATCTGTGCTGTATCTCTGGACTGAAAAAGGTGCATTGCTTCACGCTAAATCGCTTAATACAGAAGAAGCGTGGAACGCTTACGAAACATTAGTCGATGAATATTACACCATTAAAGAGAATGTTGTTCCTCTATCTAAAGACAAAGCACTAGTAACTGTTCTTCGCACAACAGCTGATCTAGTGGAAGGTCATGAAGAACTTAAAAGCACCATCTGGCAATACGGCAAAAAGATTCTAGAAATTGAACACAAAGTAGATGAACAAATCACTCTGGACCACGGAGAACAGCGGCGCCTACAAAAGGGTGTTGCCAGTCGAGTCTATGAATTAGAAACTAACCCAACTCAAAGACCAAGGCTGTTCAGAGAAATCTATCGTGAAATCAAAGATCGGTTCGCAGTCGCCAGTTACAAGGACATCAAGCGAAAAGAGCTGCAGTCAGCTCTTCGTTACATAGAGAACTGGATTCCTAGAAAGGTTTCTTAATTTAAGTTTAATAGATTATTCCAAAAACATTGGTAGAAAGGGGATGTATTGAAATGCCGATTGGTAGAGCTGCAACAGCTGCCAAGGCGGCCAGAAAGGAAGCGGGGGTAACACAACTAGAAATGACATTTGATGAATACTACGGTTCCCGGGAATCGATTTCCCAGCAAGAAAATGGCCGTTATCAGGTTCAGCCTGAACTTAGTACCTATTATATAGAAAAACACAATAATCCTTGGGTGGCGATGGAGGCGGCAGCGGAGTATACCAGCTGGGGTCCAGTTAAATTAGATGGGGAAGCGGTTGACCTTCACAGAACGTCAGTGAGCTTAAAAACGAAGGAAGAATTGGAAGAAGCGCTTGTAGCAATGAATAGGGCATCGAGGAAGCTCACTATGAACCCCAAGAGCATTGACCAGATGGATGTTAGAGAAATCGAGGAATCACTCCTTGAAAGCATAGATGCAATTACTGCCCTCAATCACTATGTAGCAATCATCAGTAAAGAGTACGGAATCAGTTGGGTCAAGATGTGGACTCAGCACAAAATCAAGCTCATTCAGAGGAGGTTTATAAAGAAGTGAATAAAAATCAGTTTTTGTCCCATGACCTAAAAGATGCTCTTGGCGAATATAAAGCTGCTAAATCTTGTATTTTCAGAATCGAAGAGTGTTTAACGAATGGGGATTTAATAGAAGCAAAACTAACTATCAATGATCTTTCTAAATCTATCAGGGAACTAGAAAAGCTTCAAGAAAGAAAAAGGAGAAATGAAGAGTTTACTTCTCTGGTTGACCAGCTAGCTCATAGAGGGTTACTAGTAAAAATGGAGGCATTGGTCTGATGGGAGTGCTAGCAACAGCAATTATCATGTTCACCTTGTATCCAATAATACTTCTTTTATTAAAGGTTCTAGGTCTTACAAATATTTTTGAACAAAAAGAAAAACAGTGAGCTATCCAAGCCCACTGTAAGAGAATTGCCAGATTCCCATGGTAAATACTACCACCGTTTTGATAGAGTTTCAACCTTTTAATTATTCTGAAATCTATCAAGTTGTTTTACAAGGAGGAAGAGCTTTGGAAACGGTTTGTATCTATGTAAAACAACATAAAAAGCAGTGAAGCTTTTGCAGAAGCCCCACTGCCCAGAATCAAAACCAACCACTATGTAAATAAATCTTATCATCGTTTTGATGATGCGGCAACGTTTTTGCCGTCCTGGTTCGGAGTGTCCCATCCTCCCATTATCCATACCCGCACCGAACCGGGCCGGTGCAAATGTGTACACAAAAAGTAAAGGAGGTAAGTAGAATGAGTGCTGTTTCGTTAAAATGTCCTAATTGTTGTAGAAGCTTTAGTGTTTCAGAAGATGAAAGGTTTGATCATAACTGTCCTAGTTGCGGATTCGGAGAAGTGGAGCAAGGAAGCAGTGATTACTACGGAGATGAAATCGTAAAAAATGACTCTATTGTAATCAGTGACAACGGAGAAATAATTTTAGAAGAAAATCTCGAAGATTATCTGATTGAAGTACTAGGTTTTCGGTTCACAACAGCAAAATAAAAGACCCCTGGTTAGCAGCAGGAGTCAGTGACTGTTTTAAATATTTTATTAGATTAATTTTACCACAAAAATCACAAATAGGTAAAGGAGAGAAAGACATGGCAGTCAACAACGCAATTTCCACAAAGGATATGAGCCGTCACGAATGGTTACTGGAAAGACAAAAGGGCATTGGCGGTAGTGATGCAGGTGTAATTTTAGGAATCAATAAATATCGTACATCATTTGAATTATGGCTCGAGAAAACAGGCCAGGTAGACCCAGTTGAAATTGATAACGAAGCAATTTATTGGGGCAATGAAATGGAAAATGTTGTTGCGAAAGAGTTTGAAAAACGCACTGGTAATAAGGTACGACGGTCTAACTTTATGTATAGCCATCCAGAACATGCATTTATAAAAGCTAATGTGGACCGTCTCGTAGTCGGGGAATCAGCCGTACTTGAATGTAAAACAGCCAATGCCTTTCTCGCGAAAGAGTGGGAAGGGGATGAGGTTCCGGCTACCTATCTAGTACAAGTTCAGCATTATCTAGGAGTGACCGGGAAGGAAAAAGGATATATAGCAGTCCTTATTGGTGGCAATCGCTTTATATGGAAAGAAATTGAGCGGGATGAAGAGCTCATTCAAATGATTTTCGATGCTGAAAAGCACTTCTGGGAATACCACGTACAGCAAGGACATGCTCCTGATTTGGATGGATCTAGTGCAGCTGAGCAATATCTGAAAGAAAAGTATGAGAAGGCAGAAGCAAAGAAAGAAATCGCTCTCCCTGGTGAAAGTAAAGAGCTTCTTCTTCAATACATCAAGATAAAAGATGATGAAAAGCTAATCAAAACAGCGAAAACCGAGATTGAAAACAAGCTAAAAGCAGAGTTAAAAGATGCTGAAATCGGGACTACTGATAGTTTTGAAGTCTCATGGAAAAATCAATCTCGAACAAGTGTTGATTCTAAGGCTTTGCAGAGTAAATTTCCTGATATCTATAAGGAAGTAATTAAAGAGTCATCTTTCCGTAAATTCGGAGTAAAGGAGATTAAATAATGGCTACAAATTCAGTGTTAAAAAATCAATTAGCAAATAAACAGGCTGGGTCACCACAACAAGTGACGGCCCAGTCTCTCGGGCTTAAATCATTGTTGAATACACCAACCATGCAAAAGAAGTTTGAACAGGTATTAGCAAAGAAGGCACCACAGTTTATGGCGTCGATTCTTAACCTTTACAACGGTGACCCAAACATTCAAGCAGCTGAACCAATGTCCATCGTTTCCAGTGCCATGGTGGCAGCTTCGCTAGATTTACCGGTAGATAAAAACCTTGGTTACGCTTGGATAGTTCCTTTCTATGACAGCAAGAAAGGGCACAAGGCAGCGCAATTTCAACTCGGGTATAAAGGGTACATCCAGCTCGCATTAAGGACAGGCCAATATAAATCTATTAATGTCATCGAGGTTCGAGAAGGTGAGCTAGTAAAGTGGAACCGTCTGACAGAAGAAATTGAACTAGATTTGGATGCAGCTACAAGCGATAAGGTAATTGGCTATTGTGGTTACTTCAAGTTAGTGAACGGATTTGAGAAAACTGTTTACTGGACTCGAGATCAAATTGAAGCGCATCGTATTAAGTTCAACAAAGCAAAGGATAAGAAGTCGCTTAATAACGTATGGCGTTCAGATTATGACGCAATGGCCATGAAGACAGTACTACGAAATATGCTTGGTAAGTGGGGAATTCTCTCCATTGAAATGCAAAAGGCTATTACCGAGGACGAATCAGCAGAGCGTGAATTGAAGGATATTACAGAAGAAGCGAATGAATCAGTACCAGCCAATGACCCGAACATCATTGATATTACCGATGATGAACAAGAACCAGCTCCTGAGGTAGTGGAGGAACAACCTGAGAAGAAAATGTCTGCTCAGGATGCACTGGATATTGAGTTTTAATGATACTAAATAACAACTTTGAAACAAATGTCCTTTTGCCTGCTTGGATCTACGAGCAGGCAGAGGACAAAGAACACTTCAAAAAGCTTGTACTACAGTATATGCGCCGGTATCCGGATTATACCGTTAAAGCTATAAGAAACGGATTTGCTGTTTGTGAAAGAAGATAATCTTACGTTCGGTAAAATTCGAAAGGGTGATTAATCGTGTCTGGATGGATAAAACTGCATAGGGAAATTTTCGATTCTGACATCTGGCATGATGTCACCACATTTCGATTATTCCTCTATCTGTTGGGCCAAGCGAGCCACCAGGACGGAGTTAAGGTAAAAGGAATGGAGTTAAAGCGCGGACAGTTCATTCGCTCTTACAGAAAGCTTGCAGATGACCTCTCTTATAAAGAGGGTAGAGGGCTTAAAAAGTACTCTTTAAGCACAATTAAGAAGTGCATTAACAAACTCATTGAGTCCGAAAGAGTGAACGTTCAGGAAACGGAAGTAGGAACACTGTTTACCATCGTCAATTACGCTAGATATCAGGATTCAGACGGTGAAGAAGAAAGAAGTGCGAACACCATAAATGAGGAAGTGCGAACTAATAGCGAACTAACTGCGAACGAAGTGCGAACTAACTGCGAACAAGAACAAGAATTAAAGAATTTAAGAATTAAAGAATTAAAAGATACTACTACTACCACCGAAACGGTCGTCCAGTTCTTCGAAAAATTACTTTGCAGGTTGTCCCTTAATCAGTCCGACTCACTTTATCAATGGGTGGATGATTTTGGTGGGAAATCTGAAATCGTAAAAGAGGCAATCACAATAGCGGATAACAAAAACAAACGTTATTTCGGCTTTGTTGAGTTCCTCTTGAAAGAATGGGCCAATAATAACTTAGATTCGTTGGATAGAGTAAGAGTTTACGAGCAAGAAAAGTTCAACAAAACCAAACCTAGGACTGGCGCTTACAAAAAGCCTGTACGTTCAGAAAAATTGCCTGATTGGTTTGAACAACAAAAGAATCAATCTCAAGCACCATCTGCCGATCTGGATATTGATTTTGAACGTGAAAAAGCAGAACTGGAAAGAGAACTCCTGGAATTCAAGAAGAGGGAGGCATAACATGGGTACTTTACTTGATGCGGTTATGTTGTCGAAGCGCTATACAGCCATTAAGGAGCTTAAATATTTGAATGTAACTGTCACAGAAACCGGCAAGCCCATTGAAGAAGCCAATTTTGATGAGCTTATGTACGAATGGCGAAAGGCTGCTTTCTTAGCAGTTGATGTTTCTTCTGATTCTAACAAGTGGTTTTGACCAGTGACACAAAGAGAGGGCGAGGAAATGTTAGTAAATATAATTTATGTAACGATAATCATCTGTTTGTTATTTGGAATTGGATATTTAATTTATGAAAAGTGACTTTGTAATGCGATGTTCGAACCGAAAGGAAGGTAGTTATGGCTGGCCGACCGATGGAAAGTTACTTTGCTGAGGCTAGAAAATGCCGTGTAATTGTCCTAGAGGACTTGGATTTTGTCTGGGACGAGGAAGAGTTAGATGATATTGCTTTTTGCTGGAATGAAGATATGAGCGTAAGAACTATTGCTAAGAGGTTCAAGCGGGATCCAGATGAAATACTCTTAGCGATTATTCACTTGGCCAGAGATGAACGGATAAAGCAACGAGAAAACGGATTGATGGGAGTGTAGTAAGTGAATCTTAAAGAACCAACAAATTTTGTCCTAGTGGATGTTGGATTAGAAAGAGTTAGACAGGATATCAAGTGGGGGATTCAGCGCCACGTTTATGGTGATTGGTTGAAAATCCTTGTTGAAGAAGTAGGAGAAGTTGCTCAGGCAATGCAAAAGGGATTTGTAAGCCAAAAGGAAACCGATGCGGATGACTTATATACAGAACTGATTCATGTTGCAGCTGTTGCAGTCGCAATCGCTGAGCAAGTCAAGGAGGAAAATAGATGAACTGTCCCGTTTGTAATCGCCCTCTGAAAAGCACCAAAAGCATTGCCCGCGGTATTGGTCCTGTTTGCGAAAGAAAGCTTGAGAAGTTAAAAGACAACTCTGATGAAGATCAACTGAAAATGGAGCTTAAGGATGCCAGTAAATAAGTATAGCAATAAGAAAACCTTCGTGGACGGCATCCAGTTTGATTCAAAGGCAGAGGCTAAATATTTTGAACAGCTTAAATGGCTTAAACAAGCAAAACAAATAAAGGATTTCAAGCTACAACCACGTTTTCTATTGCAGGAATCATACAAAAAGAACGGCAAAACAATCCGAAAGATTGAGTATGTAGCAGACTTTGAGATTCATAACCTCGATGGCAGCATCGAAATCGTCGACGTAAAGGGTCATGAAACAAAAGAATTTCTCCTCAAGAAAAAGCTGTTTGAGTATCGGTATGAACACACTTTAAAGCTTGTCACCTTAGATGATACATATGGGTGGATTGAGCTGGATCAGCTAAACAAACTGAAAAAGAAGGTGAAACCGAATGCGAAGGGCAAGGCAACTACATTGGGTTACCCTGGAAAGGCTAGAAAAAGGACTAAAAGTAGTGGTCTATGAACCTCTTAGGAGGAAGGAAATCTCTACTAGGTTGCGTCAAGGTTGGGAGCTGGTGGGCTAATGCTACAAGGAATATGCGTTGATCCTGGACAAACAGCGGTCCTTACAAAAGGGACAAGCTATTATCTCTTTCCTAATGGATCTAACCATTACTATGTCTCGAATTTTCCTAATCAAGGTGCTCATAAGGGGTGTTATTCGAAAGAGTATTTTCAGCTGGACGAACAGGAGATATGGCCAGAGGAGCCAGAACTGAGGGATATACAGTTGGATCCCAACAAGATATACAGAGCTAGCCTCATTTGGAGGAGATCAGGTTACAGGGGAACAGCATTAAAGGAATATTTCCTGAAGACAAAGAAAACACATGCGTATTTTTACCATGATGAGGACCTTCAGAAACTCTGTGGGTGTTTTCCTTTTCACTGGTTCGCGGGGGTTGAAGAAGTGGAACCCGATAAGGTTGATGGGGATATTAACCTTGATTTTACAGAAGCTAATCTCTTTTTAGAGGAATCTGTACACAAAGAAAAAGTCTTTGAGCAAATGTCACTTTTTGATTTAAAGGAAGACTAATTAATTTTCCTCTGGTACTCAAATATAAAATAATCTAGTTCCTGACTAGCCTGTATTGTTCGGTCATCATTAAATCCGAAATTTAAACCTTTGTTAATTAGGTCTTTTCTCAAAAATTCAATATAACTTAGGAGTTCATTCGGATTTAAAACAGATTTTTCTGTTATTTCCATAATTACTCTCCCCCTTGCATTAAAATACAAACACAAAGAACAGTTTACCAAATTGATGGGAATGGGTGAAGTGTTAATTTTGAACAATTTGTGACACTAGCATGATTGCCAAACATTATAAATTTTGAAAGAGGAACAATCGATGCACGGTGAAGTTATTTTCTGCTACAACAAAGGCAAGAAGCTAATTGAGGATATGAAGACATACCTAGTTTCTAAGGGGTTCAACAAGCAAACATTAGAATTGCTCAACTTTTATAATCTATCAAAGCTTGCAGCAGAGTATCAATTTAGAAAATAAAAAAAGCCAGGATCTCTCCCGACTCAGCCACCTTAATTATACCATAGGAGGGGTCCTGGTGAGTCTTCAAGAATTATTAATTAATCCTAGTACGATGAAATTAGAAATTGATATAATGAGTGTCCCAGAAAACTGTGTTGTTATTATTAGTGAAGGAAAAGCAAAAATTAGGGAATTACCTCCTTTTGGAGAATATAAAATCATTACACATCAGGGTAAGGTCAAAAGGATGAAAAAAGAAGAAGGAGAAGAATATTAATTACTAAACTTTAAAAAAAACATATACAAATCATATTTTCTTTAATAAAATATAAAAAAGGTTTCCCCTTAGAAAATATGGAGGTGTATGGATTTTGATGGAATATAAGTTGGCAACTGACCTAAACCAAAACCTTGTAAATGGTATATTTGATGGCTACCGTGAGTATTTAGAAGTTCGTCGGGAAAAAGCTAAAAGCTTAAAAGTAAGTGGTGCCTATGCGTGGGTTAAGGGAAATCACATTGATCATCATGTAGCCCTAGCATGTGAGGCTTATGGGGTGGAAAGTATTTTATCTAAAGCAGGTCTTACATGGCAATATCTTCAATTTATGCACAACGATGAAAAGATACTTTTCGTTGTGAAAAATGCTAGATATTTTAATGAAGATCAAGTAAATCATGGTCGGGATGCTACGGGAAGAACTCGTAATAAGAAAATTTCTTATATGGAGGAATTAATGCAAATTAATTCCGGAGTAGATTTTAATTATATTCCATCTGATGTAATTGAGCCTTCGACTCAACTTGAACTTGAATTGATCGAGGATGTTCGTTTAAGTGAAAACGATAATCTAGAAATTTCAAAGATTAAATCTAACTATGATCGATTCTATATAGTTACATATAAAATTGATGAAGGGCAGCAAATTGAGGAAATACGATTATGGATGCCTAATCCTGTAAATAATAAAGCATATCTAATCGATGACTTAACTCTGTATGTAAATGCATCACATGCGCTAGATATTGATGATGAATTAAAAACTGTACTAACAAATAATGATTCAGATTCTTATTTGGAAGCTCATGCATTTGGAATCGTATTAGACGATGCAAAGGAGAAGGATAATTAAGTCTAAAAATAGGGAGGTTAGCCTGTGTTTACTGGTAAAAGTTTGACCAACATCCGAGTCCTCAATGATTTGAGTCGGAGTCAGTTAGCAGAAAAAGTTGGTGTAACTGAGCAGGCTATTTGGCAATATGAGAATGGATATATGTCTCCGAAACTAGAAGTGGTAAATAAATTGAAATCAATTTTTAATGTGAAGTCTTCTTATTTTTATAACACTGATTTGTTGGATCAGGCCGATATGAACAATATACATGTGCAAAATATAGCATATCGATCAGAGACAATTAATTCGCTGAACAAATCTCAAAGTGAATTGATGCATATTAGATTTATAGACGTTTTCTTGAGGAAAATTGAAAAGAAAATTAATTACCCCAAAAATTCTCTTGTAGAATTGAGAAATGACATAATCTCATTTATGAAAGATAACTCTAATTTGGATCGTGAAATTCAAATTAAATATATTGCAAAAATAGCACGTGAAAGAATTGGCTTAGAGGAAAATTCAAACAAAAATCTTCTTTTCTTACTTGAAAAAGCAGGGGCTTTCGTTTTAGAAAAAGAAATTAGCAATACAATAGATGCATATAGCTTATGGACTGAAGATAACAGACCATATATAATGCTAGGATCAATTAAGAAATCTGCTGTAAGAAGGAATTTTGATTTAGCTCATGAATTAGGTCATTTACTTTTGCATTTTAAAGTTGAATTTACAATGCAGGATAAAAAATCATATAAAATGCTTGAAGATGAGGCTAATCAGTTTGCATCCGAATTTTTGCTTCCGGAGAAACAATTTAGAAAAGATTGTGAGCGGATAGTTAAGGTGTCAAATCCCGATGCTTATATTGATCTTAAACAAAAGTGGCTGGTTTCTCTACAAGCAATTGCTATAAGAGCATTTAAATTAGACCTGATTGACTATCAGCAGTATCGTTATTTTTTTATGTCCATTAACAGAAAGGGTTATAAGGTTGAAGAACCTTTGGATAATGAAATATCAATAGAGCACCCAATGAAAATAAAAAGTATTTTGCAATTGCTCTTTGATAAAAATATTTATACCGTCACTGGTTTAATGGACGAATTAAAGGTAGATACATGTTTTTTTACAGTTTTAACTGGAATTGAAGAGAAGTTCTTTAACAACCATCAGAAACAGGAAAATAAGAGGTTTTCAGTAAGTGAATTAGGAGTAAAAGGAATTAAATAAGTCGTACCAGCCCTCTGGAGGACACTGAATGCACGGTTTATACCGTCTTTTGGTGTCCTCTTTTTGTTTGCTTATTTTGTCATCCAAAGGAGATGATCGTATGAATCCGTCATTAAAAGACCAGTTGAAAGAATGGAAAAAGCAAAACCGCGAGATAAAGGCAGCGAAGAAAAAGAAACCTCGCCAGAAGCCTCTGAAGGCGAAATCAGAGCATTTAACAGAATTAGATATTAAGAGTCTTATGGGGATGGGGCAACGCGGTTTACGAAGAGGGAAGGGTGGCGCTTGGAAGTGATTGATATTGATAAATTGATTAAGAGGCTATCAGAAGCACTTAAACCTTTAATTAAGGCGTTGAAAGAAACATGGAACCAATTTAAATCCATGGTATGGCCGCATGAGAAATATTCCAAAAAGGAAAAGAAAGTTAACCACTTGAGGGAAACTTGGATGGTCCCAACTGATACCAGGTTGAAAGCCAAATAACTAATAACAAGCCTAGAAATCTTGTGCGGAAGGTGATTCGATGAATAAAGACAAGATTGACGATATCCTAAAGGATTATCATTGGATGCTAAAGAGTATTAAGGAATTACGGTCTTCAATGATTGATGCTGGAGAAGGTTTGACCGCTCAATACGGGGAAGAGGCAGGGATGCCAACGGCGCAAGGGACCACTGGAGACCCAATTTATAGAGAGATTCTTCGACGAGAGAAACGTCATCGGGTGGTAAGTAGGTATATGGCTAAAATCTCTATTATCCAGGACAGATTGCATTTGATAAAAGACGACAGAGAGTTAGAGGTTCTCCACTGGCTGCTTGAAGGAAAGAGCTATCGATGGATCGGTTTACATATGGGGTTCTCTCATTCACACATAAGGAGAATCCGTGAAAGCATTGTTGAACAACTTAGTTCAGATGTTCCAAATGTTCCAAACGGTACGAAATTGCAAAACCCTAAATCAGCTTGATAAACTTGAAGGCAGGACAGGGGAGGCAGTTAAACAAGCTGTTTCCTCTTATTTTGTGCGGTTATTGTCACCTTACGGTAATTTGTTTTGCAGGAAAACATCTCTATTTATCGAATTGAGTAGACTAAAGGAGGTGTTGGAAATGGATTTCAAAAACCCAAAGGATTTAGAGCATTATAAAATTGTATCAGAGCAATCATTCAATAATACTGCTGCAATTAATGTATTAGTTGATATTGTAGCGAGAAGCGGTTTAATCTCTATGGATGATTTCAATGCTAGAGTTAGAAAAGAAGCTGAGACACTGAGGCAAGAAATGATCGAAAAAGTTACAAAAGCAGAGAAGTAATTTAGGAGCATCCTTCGGGGTGCTTTTTATTATGTCTAAAAAAAGATTAATGGAGGTAGGTGCGATGTAATGAATTGGGGAGAAATACGGCAAGAATATGAATCAACCAATATTACATTAAAGGCACTTGCCGAAAAACATGATATAAAAATTGGCACATTAAAGAGTAGAAAAAGTAGAGAAGGGTGGTCAAGAGGTTCTCCCGAAAAGGATGCAACCAAAAAGAAAAAGGTTGCACCACCTGAACCTCGAAAAAGAAGTGGCAATCCTAATCCTCAAAACCAATTTACAAAACGGAACAAGGCTGCTGAAAAGCATGGGCTATTCTCTAAGTTCCTTCCTTCTGAAACATTAGAGATAATGGAGAGCTTGAATGAACGTTCACCAGCTGACCTTATATGGGATCAGATACAAATTCAGTATGCTGCTATTATCCGCGCTCAACAGATTATGTTTGTTCGAGATAAGGATGATATAGCAAAGGAGCTCAAAAAGGCTAGATATGACTTAGTTCCGGACCCTGATGTAAGGGGTGAGTTTAAACAAGTTGCTACCGAGGAAGAATATGATTTCCAATTCGCCTGGGACCGTCAAGCTACTTTTCTTAATGCTCAGTCAAGGGCTATGGGAGAGCTTAGGAGCCTCATAAAACAATTTGATGATATGGCACATATCGATGATGAGCTTAGACTTAAGCTCGAAGGAATGCGCTTAGGTATAGAAAAAACCAAAGCAGAAATCGATAAAATCCAAAAGGGTGACGATGACACGCAAGAGAAAGATGTTGCAGCTGCTTTAAGGGGGTTAGTCGATGGAATTAACTCCAAAGCAGATTGAGGTTGTTAATTGCGTTCGCACTGAGGACCCGAAGATATTACTTCTCAGTGGTGCTAAGCGTGCTGGAAAAACCTTTATTGTCCTATTATTATTTCTGGCTCATGTAGCAAAGTATGAAGGAAAAGGATTAGCCTTCATCATTGGTGGAGCAACTTACTCTGCTATTTGGCGTAACATCTTGGACGATATGGAAAAGATCATTGGTCGCGACATAAAACTGGACAAGAAAAACTCTTTTACATTGTTTGGGAATAAGATATACGTTTTTGATGGCTCAACCTCAGACGCTTGGAAGAAAGCAAGGGGATTTACTGCAGCTGGAGCTTTGCTTAACGAAGGAACTGCTTTGCATGATATGTTCGTGAAGGAAGTTATCTCCCGTTGTTCATATACAGGAGCACGTATCTTTATTGATACCAACCCTGAGAACCCTAGCCATCCAGTTAAAGAGGATTACATCGATAAGGATGGACAAACCTTATCAAATGGAAGGGTGAATATCAGAGCTTTCCACTTTTCGCTGTTCGATAATATTTTTCTGGATCCTGAGTACGTAGAGAGTATTGTTGCTTCAACTCCGACAGGCATGTTTACTGATCGTGATATATACGGTCATTGGGTGGCTGCTGAAGGAGTTATCTATAAGGATTTCAACAAGGATATTCACTATATATCTGCTGAAAAGGCAGCAGAAAAGAACTTCGTCCATTATTACGCTGGTGTTGACTGGGGATATGAACACCCTGGTGCGATTGTTGTATTAGGTGAGGATGATAAAGGTGATACATACCTCCTCGAGGAACATAGCAAGCAGCATGAGGAAATAGATTATTGGGTAGGTGTGGCCAAAGGCGTGAAGGAGCGCTATGGCAACATCTTTTTTTATTGCGATTCAGCACGACCAGAGCATGTGAAAAGGTTCCGTAGGGAAGGATTGAAGGCTGTTAATGCCGATAAATCTGTATTAGCAGGAATTGAAGAAGTGGCCCGCATGCTCAAGCTTAAAAAGCTCTATGTGATTGAAAACGAAGTGAACCTGTTCAAAAAGGAAATTTTCCTATATGTCTGGAACGAGAAGACAGGTGAGCCAGTTAAAGAATGGGACAACGTTCTTGATGCCGTTCGATACGCTATTTACACAAGAAACAAGAAAGACATCCTAAGGGGAAAACGGAGGTGAGACGATGAACGAGTATTTACATGCCCTGAGAGAAGGAATTACCCCTAAATTGGTTACTGCTATTATCAAAGACCACAAGATTGATAGTGATCGAATGCAGGGCTTATATAAACGATATAGGACGGATACGGATGGAGTTCCTATCCTTCAGCGAAAACCAATCGAATACGAGGACTTTGAGACAGGGGCAATCAAGCGGATTGATAACAAGGTAAACAACCAGTTAAACGATGCCTTTGACGGGGACATTGTTGATACAAAGGTTGGCTATATGTTCGGTCATGCTATCTCTTATCAGGTTGATACTGGTAAGAAAACTGAAAAAGTCAAAGATAGGGTTAAATCTCCCCTTGAAAAAGCTATCGAGGAATTTAACCTTCGTTCCAACGTAGAGGATCAGGACGCTGAGTGGGGGAAAAAGGCTGCTATTTGTGGATATGGTGCTCGTTTAGCTTATATCGATAAAGACGGCAGGGAGAGGGTAAAGAATATCAACCCGTGGGAAGTCATTATCCTTTCAAGTGACGATATCACAGAGCCGGAGTACTCTATTCGATATTACAAGGTAATACGTGTCTTCTCGGATGGCACCAAAAAGGAGATTCATAAAGCAGAAGTCTATGATGATACAAAGATATATTTCTTCGAAGCTGAAAGTGAATCTGACTACCAATATATAAAAGAGCAGGTTCATTTATTTGATCTTTGCCCGTTATATGGTCTGCCGAATAACGAAGAACTTATGGGGGATGCGGAGCGTGTTATAAAGCTTATTGATGCTTATGACCGTACTTTTTCAGATGCTTCGAATGAGATAGAGCAATACCGGTTAGCGTATCTCATTTTGAAAGGAATGGGAGCTGACGAAGAAACGCTTCAAAGGCTTAAGGAAACTGGCATATTTGAGTTGTATGACGAAAAAGAGGATGTCAAATATCTCACGAAGGACATTAATGACCAGATGATCGAGAACCATTTAAATCGACTGGAAGAGAATATCCTTCGTTTTGCTAAGTCGGTGAATTTTTCCGATGAAGCATTTGGCGGGAACGTAACTGGTGTTGCCATGAAGTTTAAAATCATGGCTCTCGAGAACAAATGCATCACGATGGAACGGAAAATGACTTCAGCTCTACGTTACCAATACAAGGTCCTTTGTTCAGCCTGGTCAAAGAGGAATATCTGCTCGAAGGAAGACTTTCTTAAGGTATGGTTTGGATTCAAACGTAATCTGCCAGCTAACGTACTTGATGAAGCGCAATCCACGGTACAACTAATGGGTAAGGTAAGTGAAAGGACCAGACTATCCCTACTTACATTCGTTGATGACGTTGATTATGAGCTTGAAGAAATGCAGAAAGATGCAGAGTTATATGGCGCTAGATTGGAGCCATTGGGTGGTGATTCTAGTTTGTCATCAGCCGGTGGAAGTGTTACTGGCGCAGGGACAAAGGGAAATAACAATGATGAGGATGAAAAGTCCTGTCCTGATTGCGGAGGGGATGGAACTGTTTTTAGTTCTAAGTCCAATAGAGATATCAATTGTAAAACGTGTGGAGGAGATGGTGTGATCACGCGATGAATCAAATTGAGATTGAAGAATTTCTCGACAAACTTGCTCAGCAAACCGAATCGGATATCGAGGCAGTCTTTAACAGGCGTGTTCGTAATATCCTTAATCAATTGGCCGTCATGTATGAAAAGTACTCCAACAAGGAAAACGAGATCAGCTGGACGGATATCAATAGATACAACCGTCTCCAGAAGGAGCTTCAACGTATTAGTCAGGAGTTAACCGACACGTACAAGGAAATCATCTCTACAATTCAGGAATCTACGGAATACATTTTCCTTGAAGGATATTTAAGGCACATGTACTTGTATGAAATGGCAACACAAACAACCATGCAAGTTACGCTGCCATCCATAAATTTCATTCGTCAGATACTCAAAAATGAAATACCTGAGTTAACTTTGCCTGCCATAATGGAGCCTCATCGTAATGACATTGTAAGACGAATTAATATTGAGATTGCTCAAGGGATTCAAGCTGGTGAAGGGTATGCCACCATGGCTCAACGTGTTAAAAATGCAGTAGGTTTCAGTTTGAAGAAATCTAGGGCAGTGGTTAGAACTGAGGCGGGTAGGGTGAGAAGCCTTGCGGGTGAAAAGGCTGAGGAGCAGGCTAAAAAGTATACTGAGACCACTGGTGTATGGCTGAGCGCATTGGATTTACGTGTCAGACGTTCTCACCGCGAGCTTGATGGGAAAGAGACGGCTGAGGATGGCTATTTCCACTACAATGGCTGGAAAGCAAAGGCTCCTCATCTATGGGGCATTGCATCAATGGATATCAACTGCAGATGCATGAAGATATATAAGGTGAATGGCATGCTTCCCGAATATCGTCGCGGTCGCAATTATATGGATCCGGAATATCAAAGAAAGCTCGCTGATCGTATCGAGTCGTATATGACAGATGAGAGCTTAACCTATAAACAGGCACTTAAGAAAGCGCAAAAAGAGGTAACGCCACCCTCGGTTACAGTACCTTATACATCTTTTGAGAATTGGATGAACAAGTTTGCGAGTTAAGGAGTGATAATGGTGACCAAAATCGAAGTAACGGTCGGCGAGGATGGATACATGAAAATTGAAGCCATAGGGCATACAGAAAGCGTTGTTTGTGCCTCTGTATCCACTCTTTTGCAGTCCTCTGTGAGGTTTCTGCAAGAGTTGTCATCGCAGTATCCGGAAGCCTTGCAAGTGACGGTCAGGAGTGAAGAGGATGTCCAAGGTAGTTAGGTTTATCCCTAAGGATAAAAGTGATCATGTAGCTGCTCCTGAAATGCTTTTGGAAAAGGCTAAAAGTGGTGAATTCGACAATTTCATCTTTGCTTGCAAATTACCTAGTGGAGAAGTTGCTACATCATGGAACAATGCCGATTTTGGAATGAGAGCTGAACTGATTAGCCATAATCACATGGATTTAATTGCTGGAATGGTTGAGGAGAATTATATTAACGATTAATTTTAAAATATTTTGCGTCTTTGGGGGCAACGTCAAGGGGGCACAGGAGGAAATAGAATGTTTAAAAAAGTATTATTGCCAATCAATATTAAGCAGTTTGACGGCACGATCAACCTTGACTCAGTGAAGAAATTCTTGACTGATAACAAGGACAATGAGGATGTTAAAGCGTATCTATTGGGGTTAAATCCATATACCGTGGAAGGTGTGCAAAAGTTCCTCGGAGAAAATGCCCAGGGGAAAAGTTGGCTTGATTCAGAAAAGGACAAGCACTCAGTAAAATCTCTTGAAACATGGAAAACTAATAATCTCCAAAAGCTTATCGATGATGAAGTCGCTAAGCGTAATCCAAGCAAGACACCTGAACAACTTGAATTAGAGAAGCTTCGTAAAGAAATTGAGGATGAACGTAAAGCTCGAAATCGTGAAGCATTAGTCAATAAAGCCTTGAAGGTAGCGAAAGATAAAAACCTACCTGACGGCATTATTGACTTTTTTATTGCCGAAGATGAGGACGGTACAACGGCAAATCTTACAAAGCTTGAGGAGGAGTATAGCAAAGCTGTTAAGGATGCTGTAGATGCCAAGTTTAAGGAAAGTGGTCGCCACATTGAACCAAGTGGAGGAAGTTCTTCCGGTGGTGGGGCAATTGATATCGGTTCACTAGCTGCAGAAGTAAGTATTAGAAACTAGGAGGAATTAAATTGATTACAAAAAAACATGAAATCTTATCAGTAAACATTAAACAATTCTTTGATCCAGCGAATGTAATGCTAAAAGATTCGAAAACTGGTGCTGTCCCGTCAACAGAAGGAACACTAGTATTGAAGCAATTCATGTCTCAATCAGCTGTTACTAAACTAGCAAAATATGAGGAAATGACGAAACCGAAAAAGAAGTTCACTTACCTAGCATCTGGGCCAGGGGCTTACTGGGTAGGTGAAGGGGAACGAATCCAAACCTCTAAGGCGACATGGCTAAATGCCGAAATGGTTTCTAAGAAATTGGGGGTTATTCTTCCTGTTTCAAAGGAATTCCTACGTTATTCAGTAAAAGATTTCTTCGCTGAAATGCGTGGGCCGATCGCAGAGGCGTTTGCAATTAAATTTGATCAGGCTGCTTTATTCGGTACAGACTCTCCATTTGGTGCTGGTGTATCTCTTTGGGAGAAGATTAATGCATCGGGTAATAAAGTTGCATATAACTCACTTGGCAATCTATACGATGAGTTAAATGGAGTAATGGGATTAATTGAAGAAGCTGATAAGGATGCGGATGGTTTTACAACTACTCGCCGTTTTCGTCAAAAACTACGTGGCGCAAAGGATGTAGATGGTCTTCCAATCTTTAACGACGCTAAAGCAGGAGCTACCCAATCAGCTTTAGGGCTACCTATTGGGTATGTAGACTCCAAGTCTTGGGATTACCAAAAAGCGCTTATGTTAGCAGCTGATTGGAACATGACTCGATATGGCATTCCTCAGGGGATGGAGTACAAAATTTCCGAGGATGCGACTTTAACAACTATCCAGGACGAAAATGGAGACCCAATCAACCTATTCGAGCGTGATATGTTTGCGCTTCGTGTAACTCAACAGGTTGGTTTTATGACACTTTCTGACGAGGCTTTCGCAGCTCTTACACCAGAAGTAGCAGGAGCATAACAAAAGGCGGCTTAGTGCCGTCTTATTTTTATATTCGGAGGGATTAGAATGGCTAAATTAATCCAGATCAAAAAAGGCGACCAAATCTTACATGTAACTGAGAAGGCCTTTAAGGTCGTTTATGAAGGGTATGGCTATCATAAAGCTGGCGAGGTTGAAGAACCACAGGATACAACTACCATTAAGGATGAGATTGATTTATACACGCTATCTGAAGCAGAGCTCAAAAAAGTAAATAAAGATGAAATTCAAGCTTTTCTTGATAAAGAGGGCATTGAATATGAATCTACTGCTAAAAAGGATGAGTTAATTGCTTTGATTGTAGGTGAGTAAATATGGAAATCACCGAGGACGATATCCTTGACTGGATAAAAGAATGGTGCAATAACTCATTTCTAGATAGCTCAGGGAAGGAAGATCTACCTGGTGGGGTGAAAATCTTTATCATAAAGGCTAAAGAATATCTTCAAAATAAAGCAGGAATCAAGGATAGGTCGATGGGTTCTGTCTCTTATTCATACGAAATGGACTTCCCACCAGGTCTTATTCGGCTTATTCGACCCTACAAGAAAGTGAGGTTTAGATAATGGATGAATACCCGCATAAAGTAGTCTTTCTTGTTGAACAGGAACCTGAGTCAGACGGCGGTGGAGGATGGATACCTAGTATATGGGAAGAACTTGACCAGGATGATTTCTATGGATTTTTAGACACTCCATCAAGTAAAGAAATTTATCAAGCTCAACAAATGCAGCACCCATTTGATAGATATCTTTACTATCCGTATCGAACCGATATTTCAACCTTGATGAGAGTTTTTTGTGAGGGTGATACCTACGAATTAACTGGAAAGCCACTTGATCAAGGGGGGCAACATGAAATCATGCGTGTTGCTTTGAGTCTAATCGATGGCTAGGAAAGATATTTGGATTAGTATCGATATGGATGGAAAGAAGATGTTTAAACGGGCCATTAAGGAGTTTGAGAAAGAATTTATTCAAGAAGTGAAAAGAGTCGTCGTTGAGACTGCCAAAATCATTCAAGCTAACGCTGTTGCTTTGGCACCAGCTGATGATGGATACCTAAAGAAGTCCATTGAAATTCGATACTTTAACCGTGGTTTAAGCGCTGAAATCATTGTAGGTGCTCATTACGCAATATACGTTGAGTACGGGACCGGTATTTATGCTACTGGCCCAGGAGGAAGTAGAGCCAAGAAAATTCCTTGGGCTTATCCTCATCCAGAAGGAAAAAGAGATGAAAAGGGCAATTTAATTTTTATTTGGACAAAGGGAATGAAGGCTCAACCTTATTGGGGGCCAGCGTTGGAAGCTGGCGGCAAACACTTTGACAGCGAACTGAAGAAATTGGGGGCGTGATTTATTTTGCTAGAAACAGCCCTTTGGCCATTGCAACAGGCTATCTTTAAACGATTAAATGAAGATCCTGCACTTAAAGACAAAGTAACCGGCGTTTATGACAAGGTAAATAGAAAAACACCTTTTCCATATGTGACATTTGGTGAGCCTACTGTTAATCCCTTTGAGACTAAAACGTCTTATAGAGAGGATATCCCTTGGGTGCTGCATTGCTATAGCACGTACCCCGGCAAAAAGGAAACGGCTGAAATATTAAATCTAATGCTTAAGGCTTTAACGCGTAAGCCTTGGCAGGTAGAAGGTTTTAAGGTTCATAGATTTCAAATTGAGCCAAATATGATCATATTGGAACCAGCGGACGAAGGATTTCCTTATCAGGGAATCTTAAACGTCCGCTTTTATATTGGTAAATAGGAGGTAATTACATGCTTAATCACGGAAAAGATACAATCCTGTTGGTGCAACCCGTTGATGCAACAATCGGAAGTGACGCTCTTGTGGTCGCTGAGTTAACAGAGAACAGTTATTCAATAGAAAATGAACTGATTGACGAAATGACCAAAAGTGGCCGTGTGTTGGCTTATGGTCAAAATAGCGAATCGTTTGAAATGACTGCTTTCGGCAGAAAGGGAGACCCGGGCCAGATGGCTATTCTAAATGCAATCAAAAATAAAGTGGAATTGAAGGTTTGGGAAGTGGATACTATCCCGAATGCAGAAGGTACCTACGATTCAGTGTTCGCTTATTGTTTAGTCGAATCTGTAGAGAAATCTAGTCCCGGTGACAACTTTGTAGAAGTCTCAGCTACTCTTCAGGTGCGAGGAAATACTGTAGAAGGTACACTCTCATCTTTGCCAGAAGGCTTCGAGGAGCTGCTATATGATTTTGAAGAACCTGGTGAAACGGGTAAACCAGCTTAAGGGATTGGCTAACGCCAGTCTCTTTTTTATTTGAACGGAGGAGGAATGTTAAATGGCTTATTTAACGATTGATGGAAAAGAATATGAGGCTCGCACTGATTTTAAATTCGAACGTACTGCTAATGAGAAGTATAACCAGACAGATGCTGAAGGTAATAAGCAAGGCGGCCTTGTCACCATTTATGGCAACCTATTAGAATTTGACACTCTTTATCTTGCTGCTTTTTGGGACTGTGCCTTGGCGCACCTTAAGGGGGATAAACCGTCCTTAGAATCAATAGAGAAAGCAATTCTTGATTACATGGATGAACACAATGATCTAGACCAATTGTTTAAAGATGCTTTCAGAAAGTTGGACAACTCGGGTTTTTTCAGAAAAAAAGTCAAGAAATTCTGGAAGAACATGGAGATGATGAAAGACTTCGTAGAGGGCGAGATGGAAAAACGCTCAGTAGAAGAAATGATCGAGGAAGCAAAACAAGCAAGGATTCTATTAACGACTTAGATTATATAAAAATCTTTCAGGATGCTGCTCATTATCTCGGGGTATATGATCCAGATCTTATATTATCTTGGACTCCTATTGAGTATGAGGCATTTATTAAAGGTTCCCAACACCGCCTAATAGACCAATACGAGCTTATGGCTAAAACAGCGATGGCACACCGCTATGCTACAAATGCTAAGCGAGCGAGTGAACGTAAAATCTACAATGCTAAACAAGCCCGCAAAAACCTTGAAAAAGGTATTCGTAACAATGATAAAGATATCGAAAAAATGATAGCCCTTAATAACAAATTTAAGGGATTCAAGCCCAATTTCAAGCCGAAAGGGGGTTAATGCTTGAACAAACGTTTAAACGCCATAGTGGGCGCAAGAGTGGCTGAATTTAAGAAGAAAATGGCTGATGTAAAGAAGACACTTGCCACTATTCCAAAAAAGACGAAGACGAAGGTAATAGTTTCTACAAAAGTAGCTGAAAAAAGAATAATTGCTTTTCAGACAAGGCTAAGTAGGTTAGCTAATACCATACACGCTTTAGGGACAGTTGGTGGAAATATTTTAAACGGCGGACTATTGATGATGAGTCCTTCTGTGGTGCCTATTTTAGCAGCTGCTGTCGGTCTCCTTGGTGCTCTTGGTCCTATGATTGGCACGATTGCAGGGTCAACATTTGCCTTAGCAACTGCCTTCGGTTTTGCTGGAATGGCAGCTCTTGCCTTTGGAGGGGCAGCGATTCCAGTTATAAGTAAGCTGTTTGACGAAAACGAAAAGCTTACTAAGTCTCAGAAGGCTGCTAAAACTGAATTGACAAAGCTACAAAACACCTGGAAAGCCATTACTAAGGATTTGGAAAAGCCTATCCTAGAGGCATTTGGCAAGTCAATGCAATTTGCGAACAAAGTATTAAAGATGTCCGAACCTCTATTTAAAAGTGCAGCGACAGCCGTTAACAATCTATTAGACTCTCTAAATAAGTCTTTAGATTCAGGTCCTGTAAAAGCATTTTTTGATTATATGAATAAGAGTGCAGGTCCATTGCTTGAAACCACAGGAAAAGCAATGGGGAATATAATGCAAGGATTTTTTAGCATGATGACGGCATTTGGTCCCTTGGCTGAAAAAACAGCTCAAGGTTTTTTTAATATGTCCCAGGGGTTTGCTGATTGGGCAGCCGGCTTATCGAAAAGCGAAAAATTCCAGTCGTTTGTTAGCTATATAAATGAAAACATGCCTAAAATTAAAGCGATCTTTAGGGATGCAACAGCTGGGCTAGTATATATGTTTTCTGCCTTTGGACCATTATCCTCAGATATGATGACAGGTTTACAGGGAATGATGTCTCGCTTCAAGGAATGGGGACGAACTCTTGGCGAGAATCAGCAGTTTCAAAAATTCATTGGTTACATTCGTGCCAATGCACCAACCGTATTATCACTGATTGGCAACCTAACAACATTTCTAGTCAATATGGGTATCGCTATTGCTCCTATAGGAGCAAAAGTCTTATCAGTGGTAAATGCGATCGTTGGGTGGACAGGGAGCATGGTTGGCGCTCATCCAGTATTTGGTCAGATGATTGCTATCTTGTTAATGGGTATCGGTGTCTTTCAAATGCTAGTACCTACTATTTTAGCTGTCACTTCCTTATTTCCAGGTCTTGGAGCAGCAATAATTACTCAATTTAAGAATATAGGGAAAATTTTTAGTACCTCTAAACTTCTTTTGACGACTGGTTTAAATCAAATAGGTGTTCAGTTTGCATTATTTGCAAGCAAGGCTGCAACCATGGCGACAAGGGTCGTAACACAATTTCTTTTAATGACTAAACAAGGTGCTGTTTGGGTCGCGAAATTCGCTGGTCAGGTTGCGGCTCAAATTGGGAAATGGGCTCTATTAGCTGGTAAGGCAGCACTTAACGCTGGAAAGGTTGCTTTATCATTTACAGTAACCATGGTAAAGGCTGCAGCTGTTGGAACAGCATCTGTCATTGCAAGCATAGCTAAGTTCGCTGCTAAATACGCTTGGTTAGGTGTCCAAGCTCTTGCTCATGCAGCAAAGGTCGCAGCATCCTGGTTTATAGCTTTAGGACCAGTAGGGTGGGTAACTGCAACTGTCATTGCTTTGGTCGCTCTAGTCATTGCAAATTGGAGCAAAGTAAAGTCTGCAACCATAAATGCTTGGAATAGTACGGTTTCAGCAGTAAAATCAGCCGTTTCCAGAGTAACTTCAGGTATAAAGTCAGGACTTAATCAGGCTCTTTCCTTCGTGAAGGGTTTAGGGTCATCTTTTTACAATGCAGGTAAGGGATTTATTGACATGATGGCTAAGGGAATCACAAATGCTATCGGCAAAGTGACTGGTGCTGTTAAAAGTGTTGCAACCAAGGTGCGTAATTTCTTGCCTTTTTCTCCGGCAAAAGATGGTCCATTATCCGATCTGGATAAATTAGATTTCGGTGGACCTATAACAGATTCGATTGCTAAAGCCAAAAAGGCGACAGCGAGGGGAATGACGAACCTTGTGGGTTCTTTGAGAGCAACTGTTACTCCTAATATAGCAATGGCAGACATTGGCGGTTTTATGAATGTTGGAACCAGCATCAAGCCAAATACACCACACGAGTATGAGACTAGGACATTAAGCGTCTTGGCTCAAAATGATTCATCTACAGATACCAGCCGAATCGAACAGTTACTGGAGCTTATTGCTAACAGTAATCAAACTATTGTCCTCGATAGCGGTGAATTAGTCGGAGGGGTGTATAACGAGTTTGATCGAGCGGGCGGTAATAAAACAGTCTTAACCGAAAGGTGGGGAAGGTAATGGAGGATTTTACCCAAGAGGGCTTTAGCTTTGCAGGTTATCACACTGGGGAATTTGAGCTTATTCTGCTTGAACGTTCAGCACCTTCCCCGGCTGAAAAACAAATTACCGAATCGGTCCCGTTTATGCAGGGTATCTACGATTTCTCTTTGATTCTTGGAGAGAGAATTTATGAGAATCGACCTTTATCATTTAAGTTCACTTATTTCCAAGACGAATACGAAAAACGTAAGGTTGATGAGACAGTCTTAACCAACTGGTTAATGAGAGGTGGATATCAGCCTCTATATGACGATCATGCTAGGGATTATTATTATTTAGCAAAATGTACATTAGTACAAGTCGAAGACGATACAGCCGGCAGAAGATTAAATATCAATCTTTCTTTTGATGCATACCCTTTTAAACTCTCCGCGTTACCAGAGGGGCATGGTCTGTGGGATAACTTTAACTTTGATTTAGATTACTCACAGGATACCGAATACACGGTTAATGGTTCACTTTCTATTAATCTCATGAATGTCGGGTCCACTGGCGTTACTCCAATAATAATAGCAAGTGCTGCTATGACGATAATTAAAGACGGTATAACTTATGCTATCCCAGCAGGTGAAACTAAAAGTGAATCATTTAGGTTAGCCATTGGCGAAAATCCTATGATGGTTAACGGGAATGGAGTAATTAAGTTTACCTTCTACAAGGAGTTGATTTAATGTACCTAATTACCAT
>Ga0180215_1000405_pt1 | contig 56090 bp, 51 predicted proteins | sample eDN3rd37CBELigBY_FD_128871 | JGI IMG/M metagenome (GOLD analysis project Ga0180215, IMG submission 128871) | Enriched backyard soil microbial communities from Emeryville, California, USA - eDNA 3rd pass 37_C BE-Lig BY (version 2) (version 2) | ecosystem: Environmental > Terrestrial > Soil >... | reverse complement strand
TGCCCGATCATGAACCAGATCTCACTGTCCGGAGCCGTCCGGGCTCTCACAGCAAAGCTCGCTGGGCCAATAACTTTCGGTGGCCCGGAGAACGGTGCTCGGGTCGGCTGACTCCATAACACTGCGTAGCCCGCAGGGAACACTGGGCGGTAGCCCGCAGGGAACACTGGGCGCACCCAGCATCCTACGAGTCGAAGCTACAGAGCCGCTGCGTTTTCGCACATTCGCCCGCAGCCGGTACCACCTGGGACCGGACGCAGATCGACGACACGAGCCTCGGAAATGTAACGCCGTCGCCGGGGCGGCCGACATGCCCTGTGACGCGGGGGCACCCCATTGCGGGGTGGTCGATGGGTGACCACAACCGGATTGGACGGATATGGCAGAGCAGACGGCGTCGCATCGACGGCGGATCGCAGCGGGCTTGGCGGCCCCGGCAGTGTTGGGAGTGGCGGCGCTGGTGGCGGTTGCCGTGACGGGGACCGACACGCCGGTCAGAACGGACACCGCTCTGGTCGCGATGACCAACGAATGCCACGACATGGTGAGCATCGCCATCGGTGGCCGGAACGACAGCCCGCGCAACGGCCAGCACGCCATGCTCACCACTCCCGACGGCACGACGCTGCCCGCCGCGATGTCCGGGGACTACAACAGCCACTGGGTCGACCCGGTGGTCAACGCCCCACGCGACGCCGGCAAGGACTACGCCGCGTTCTACGTCGAATATCCCGCTCACATGGCGTCCTACGAGGACGCGGTCGAGACGGGCGTCGACAACGCCCAGACCGTGATGAAGGCGATCCGCGCCGAGTGCCCGAACACGCAGTTCGCGATCGTCGGATACAGCGAGGGCGCCGACGTGGCCCGCCGCGCCGCGATGGAGATCGGCAACCAGAAACAGAACGAGGACGGCTCGTACGACATCATCGACCCGAACTACGTGGTCGGTGTCGTCATCCTCGCCGACGCCGGCCGCACCGCCGGCGAGGGTCCGTTCCCCGGCGCGCAGGATCCGTTCCGCAATCCCGACGGATACGACCGCCCCTACCAGTCCGGGAACACGAGCGCCGACGGCAGCGGCATCGCGACGGACACCAGCGGCGGCTTCGGTGCCCTGGACGGCAGGATCGCCTCGTTCTGCTCCGAGGGCGACTTCACGTGCGACGCCCCGGAGAACATCGCGCTTCTCCAGCTCGCCTCGAACGTCGGCCGGCAGCTCAACGTCGACCGGATGCAGGACGAAGGCCTCACCCCGGCAACCGGTCAGGACCTCGCGGTCACGATCGGCCGCGTCGCAATGCTCGCGTTCGCCGACATCCAGGCGCAGGGCAACTGGATGCAGACCGACGAGACCTTCCTCGACGTGCTGATCAAGGTGTCCGATCCCGGCTACACGCCGACCCAGCCGACGGACGTCGCCGCCGACACGGAGCTGAAGCTCAGCGCGGCGGAGAACCTGGTGTATCTGCCCGCGAAGGTGCGCAACGAGATCATCGGCTTCATCGCGGACAACGCGAACACCATCCCGGTCGCGCTGAGCGATCCCTACCAGCAGACCCTCGGCGAGGTCAGCGGACACCACTTCGACTACTGGCGCGACGCGGACGCGGCGAACGGCAAGCCGCTGACCTCGGCCGAATACGCCGCCCAGTGGCTCACCCACCTGGCCGAGCAGGCCGACAAGGGTGAACTGCCCAAGTCCACCGCGAAGAGCGCCTCCGCGGACGCGCTCGCGGTGACCGCGGAGACCACCTCCGAGACGGCGACGAGCACCACGACGACCCCGAGCACCGACGCGGTGACCACCGAGCCCGGGACCACCCCGGCCGGCACCACCCCGTCCACCGCGGGAATCACCACCACGGAAACGTCGGATGCCGCCTCGGCCCCGGCACCGGTCGCCGACACCGCTGTCGCGCCGGCCGCGACCGATGCGGCGGCAACCACCCCGACCGCGACCCCGGAGACTGTGACCCAAACCCCCGCGACCGGGACGACCGAGACCGAGACCGGGACCGCCAGGACCGAGACGACGGAGACCACGCCGGCAACGTCGACGACGACCGGCACCACGACCGTCGCTCCCACCACGACGACGACCACTCCGGTTCCGCCGCAGCAGCGCTGAGCGGGAGGACGAGGCCCGGAGGGTTCTTCCCTCCGGGCCTCGTCGTATGTTCAGCACCTTCGCAGGTCAGCGCCGTTGCAGGTTCAGCGCTGCTCGTCCTGGGCCGAATCGATCGTGCCGTGGCGAGAGCACCGCGCCCACCATCCGTCCGGGGCGATCTGGACGATCATCCGGCGGCCGCACTGCGCGCAGAAGCGCGGCGGTTCGAGACCGAGGTGCGCGGCACGCGGCCGGACCGGCTCGGCGCCGTCGAGCACGGCGCCCGTGAACGGATCGAACATGTCAGAAGCTTTCGCTCAGGGCCTTGATCGGCATCTTCAGCTCGCCGAGCAGGTCCAGATCGGATTCGGCCGGGCGCCCCAGGGTGGTGAGGTAGTTGCCGACGATGACGGCATTGATGCCGCCGAGGATGCCCTGCTTGGCACCCAGGTCGCCGAGGGTGATCTCGCGTCCACCGGCGAACCGCAGGATGGTGCGGGGCAGCGCGAGCCGGAACGCGGCGACCGCGCGCAGCGCGTCGGCCGCGGGCAGCACGTCCAGGTCGCCGAAGGGGGTGCCCGGGCGCGGGTTGAGGAAGTTCAGCGGCACCTCGTCGGGGCCGAGTTCGGCGAGTTCGGCGGCGAACTCGGCGCGCTGCTCGAGCGTCTCCCCCATCCCGAGGATGCCGCCGCAGCACACCTCCATGCCCGCTTCGCGGACCATCCGCAACGTCTCCCACCGCTCCTCCCAGGTGTGGGTGGTGACGACGTTCGGGAAGTACGAGCTGGAGGTCTCGAGGTTGTGGTTGTAGCGGTGCACACCCATCGCGGCGAGCTGGTCGACCTGCTCCTGGGTGAGCATGCCCAGCGAGCACGCGACCTGGATGTCGACCTCGTTGCGGATGGCCTCGACACCGGCAGCGACCTGCGCCATCAGCCGGGCGTCCGGGCCACGGACCGCGGCGACGATGCAGAACTCGGTGGCTCCGGTCTTGGCGGTCTGCTTGGCGGCCTCGACGAGGCTCGGGATGTCGAGCCACGCGGATCGCACCGGGGAGGCGAACAGACCCGACTGCGAACAGAAGTGGCAGTCCTCGGGGCAGCCGCCGGTCTTGAGGCTGATGATGCCCTCGACCTCGACCTCGGGACCGCACCACTTCATGCGCACGTCGTGCGCGAGGGTCAGCAGGTCCTCGAGCCGCTCGTCGGGCAGTTGCAGCACTTCGAGGATCTGGTCGCGGCGCAGACCGTCACCGCGGTCGAGCACCTGTTCGCGGGCCACCGCGAGGATGTCGGTGGGGGCGAGTGCCTTGGTCACGGCGGATCTCCTGGAGTATCGGGAACAAACTTGAACACCGTTCACTTGAACAGCGTTCAGGTTAGGGCGGTGGTCGACTACTGTCAAAGGGGACAAGCACGAAACAGAGGGAGCGAACAGGTGCAGTTGCGACGCGGCGACGTCCTCGACGGCGCCATGGCGATCCTCGACGAATACGGGCTCGGCGACCTGACGATGCGCAAGCTCGCCGGATCGCTCGGCGTGCAACCGGGCGCCCTGTACTGGCATTTCCCCAACAAGCAGACACTGCTGGGCGCGATGGCCGACCGCATCCTGGAGGGCGTGGACGCCCCGCCGAGCACCGAATCGTGGGACGAGGCCCTCGCCGAACTCGCCCACCGTTTCCGCGCCGCACTCCTCGCACACCGCGACGGCGCCGAACTCGTCGCCTCCAGCTACGCGTCACGGCTGACCACCTCCCGCGCCCGCGACAGTTTCGTCGCCGTCGCACAGCGCGCGGGGCTGTCCCGCGCGCACGCCGAACTCGCCGGCTACGCGCTGCTGCACTATGTACTCGGCCACACCGTCGACGAGCAGTCGCGCCTCCAACTCGCCGAATTCGGCGCGCTCACGCGGTCCCCGGTCTCCCCCGACGTGACCACCGAAACCCCCGCGACCTCCGACGACGACCTGCTCGACGGCGATCCGGCGGTCCGGTTCGACTTCGGTCTGGATCTGCTCGTCGACGGCATCCGGTGCCGGCTCGACGAACACGTCACGCACTGACGGTTGGCGTCCTGTCGGACCCCTCCCGTACGTTGCTCCGACGTGACGACACCCTGGTCCCCCGCTCAGATCGCCGCGGCCGCCCCCGACCGTTCGTCGGAGACGGCGGCTCGCGGGCTGGCGTCGAAATGGACGGAGACCGGACGCAGCGACCGCGCCCTGTGGGGTATGTGCCGCGGCAGCGGCGCGAGCAACTACCTGGCGTCGGTGGACCTGACCGGGCCCGCCTATCGGTGTTCGTGCCCGAGCCGGAAGTTTCCCTGCAAGCACGCCCTGAGCCTGCTCATGCAGTGGTCCGCGGGGTCCGTCCCCGAAGGGACCGCACCCGACGCCGTCACCACCTGGATCAACAACCGGGACGAAAAGACCGAAAAGGCAACGGCTTCCGAGGACACTCCCCCGAAGGAAACCGACCCGGCCGCGCTGCAGCGCCGCCTCGAACGTGCCGCCGCGGGACTCGAGGACCTCGATCGCTGGCTCACCGACCGCATCCGCAACGGACTCGGGTCCGTCGACCACGGCTACGCCACCTACGACGAGATCGCCGGACGCATGGTCGACGCGCAGGTACCCGGCGTCGCCGGGGCGCTGCGGACGCTGCCGTCCGTCGTCGCGACCCACGAGGACTGGCCCGCACTGATTCTCGGTGAATACGCGCGCCTGCACCTGCTGATCCGGGCCTTCCGGAGCCTCGCGGAACTGCCCGAACCCCTGGTCCGATCGGTCTACACCCACCTCGGATTCCCCACCAGGACGGACGAGGTGCGCCGCGAACCCGCGATCCGCGACCGCTGGCAGGCGGTCGCGAGCCGCACGACCGAGGACAACCGCATCTACACCCGCAAGCTGTGGCTGCGCGGACGGGACACCGGACGATGGGCAGTGGTGCTCGATTTCTCGCACGGCACAACACGATTCGACGCCGAGGCGCCCGTGCCTGGCACCCTCGTCGACGCCGACCTGCACTTCTATCCCGGGGCCGCGCCGTTGCGCGCGGTGATCGGCACCCGGCACGCGGCACCGGAATCGTTCACGACGCTGCGGGCGACGGATTTCGACACCGCGCTCAGCGACTACGCCGGCGCGCTCGGCGCCGATCCGTGGATCCGCTCGTGGCCGGTGTTGCTCACCGCCGTGACACCCACCCGCATCGACGACCGGTGGTGGCTCGTCGACCGGGCCGACCGCGCCCTGCCACTGACCGGTGATCTCGACAGCCGCTGGCGCCTGCTCGCAGTGTCCGGCGGCCACCCGGTGACGGTGTGCGGCGAGTGGGACGGGCGCGCCGTGACGCCGGCCTCGGTGTTCGAGCCGGGCCAGGAGGCGGTCGCCCTGTGAGCACGCACGGACTGGACACCCTGACCTCGGCGGCGCTGCTGGGCACCGCCCGTACCGAACCCGACTTCGCCGCGCTGCACACCCACGACGCGGCCGCCGCCATCGTGGCCCCGCCCGAGCACCGCCTGCTCGGTGCCGCGGCACTGGAACGGGCGTTCGTCGCCGCCGGATCCGTTCCCGCAACGCGCCCGCTGCCCGAGCCCGCCGCCGACGACGACCGGCCGCTGCTGCCCCCGGCGGCAGGGGAACGACTCCGTGCGCTGCTCACCGTGCGTTCCGACCTGATCGGCGAATGGCTCGATGCCGCACAGGGTTTCCGTGCCCCGCACGGCATCGTCGTGGACCTGCTCGAGCGCGCCTCGGCGCTCGACGAGCAGCAGCGGGACAAGCTGCTCGTCCTTCTCGGGCCGCGCGGCCGATGGCTGGCACAGCAGAATCCGCGCTGGTCCGACCTGGTCGCGCCCGACACCAGCGATCCGTCCGTGTGGCAGCACGGTGCCGCTGCCGCCCGGCGCCGCTGGTTCCGGGCCCTGCGCGCACAGGACCCCGCCGCGGCGACCGAGTCGCTCGCCGCAACGTGGAGCACCGAAACGGCGGCGAGCCGCCAGAACCTCCTCGTCGAACTCGCGGCCGGGGCGGGTGCGTACGACGAGGACCTGCTCGAAACCGCGCTGGACGACCGCAGCCGCAAGGTCCGCGACGTCGCGCTCGACCTGTTGCGCCGGCTCCCCGCGTCCGCGTTCGGCCGCCGCATGACCGAGCGCGTGCGGGCCTGGGCGCGCGTGCACGACGGCGCCCTCGAATTCACGATCCCGGACGTGCTCGACGCGGAAGCGATACGCGACGGTCTCGACGATCCGCTACCCCGTGCGGCCGAGGCGGCACACGCGGACCGCGCGTACCCGGCCGAGAAGGCCCGCGACCGTGCCCGCGTGTGGGCGCTGGCAGCATCCGCGCCGCTGTCCGCGTGGCTCGCGCCCGGTATGCGAATCGGCGAGGTGCTGGAACTCGAGGTGAGCGAGCACCTGCGGGACGTCCTCCAGCACGGCCGGAACAGCGCTGTCGATCATCAGCGCGACGCCGCCTGGGCCACCGCGCTGTTGGCGCGCGACGACCGGGCCGACTCCCGCGTCGCCGCACACGCACCTCGGGACGTGCTCGTCGAGTACCTGCGACGCATGTCCGCCCCGCAACTGCTGCTCGTCGACGACCTCGCCGCGCTCCCGGCACCGTGGCCCGCCGACATCGCCCGGAAGGTCCTGACCGTCCTCTACACCGCCGCGGCGCCGACGTCGCACAGCTTCCGGGCGCTGACCGACCTGCTCGCTCGCCGCGCCCCGTTCGAACTGGTCGACCTGTTCGACGACGCCGCCACCCGCACCGACGACCTTGTCCGGCTCAATCGTTTCGCGACGGCCGCCGACATCCTGAAACTTCGCCGAACCCTTCACGAGGAGTTGAGTTGACCGACACCGTCATCGACGAGCCGAACCTGCTGCGCCCGCACGCGGAGCAGCAGTACGCGCACGAACTCGCCGCGCTCGCTCGCGTCGACGATCGTCCGCGGCCGCCGTCCTGGCAGCTGTCGCCCTGGGCGGTCGTGACGTACCTGCTCGGCGGGGAACTGTCCGACGGCACCGTCGTCAGTCCCAAGTACGTCGGGCCACGTCGGCTCATGGAGGTGGCGGTCGCGACACTGGCCACCGATCGCGCACTGCTGCTGCTCGGTGTGCCCGGCACCGCCAAGACCTGGGTGTCCGAGCATCTGGCGGCAGCGATCTCCGGAACCTCGACGCGTCTGGTGCAGGGCACCGCCGGCACCGCCGAGGAAGCGGTCCGCTACGGGTGGAACTACGCGCGGCTGCTCGCCGAGGGCCCGACCCCGGCCGCACTGGTGCCGTCACCGGTGATGACCGCGATGCGCGACGGCGCCGTCGCCCGCATCGAGGAACTGACCCGCATTCCCGCCGACGTGCAGGACGCGCTCATCACGATCCTGTCCGAGAAGACGCTGCCCGTCCCCGAACTCGGCATCGAGGTGCAGGCCACCAAGGGATTCAACGTCATCGCCACCGCCAACGACCGCGACCGCGGTGTCAACGACCTCTCGTCGGCGCTGCGCCGGCGGTTCAACACCGTGGTGCTGCCGCTGCCCGCCAGCGAGGACGACGAGGTGGAGATCGTCGCGCGGCGTGTGGCGCAACTCGGGTCCGCGCTCGAGTTGCCGCAGGTTCCGGCGGCGGCCGACGAGATCCGGCGCGTGGTAACGGTTTTCCGGGAGCTGCGTCGCGGCGTGACCAGCGACGGCCGCACCAAGCTCAAGTCGCCGTCCGGCACCCTGTCCACCGCGGAGGCCATCTCGGTGGTCACCAACGGGCTGGCCCTGTCGGCGCACTTCGGGGACGGCGTGCTGCGCTCGGCCGATGTCGCCGCCGGCATCCTCGGTGCCGTGATCAAGGATCCGGTCGCCGACACCGTGGTGTGGGACGAGTACCTCGAGGCCGTCGTCCGCGGCCGTCCCGAATGGTCCGACTTCTACCGTGCGTGCCGCGAGGTCGCCGGGTGAGCGTGACCGCGCAGGTCCGGGTGCTGGGCATCCGGCACCACGGGCCGGGCTCGGCACGCGCACTGCTGCGCGCGCTCGCCGAGTTCGAACCGGACACCGTGCTCATCGAGGGCCCCGCCGACGCCGATCCGCTGGTGGCGCTGGCGGCGTCCGAGCAGATGCGCCCGCCCGTCGCGCTGCTCGGGTACGCGACCGGCAACCCGGCGACGGCCGCGTTCTGGCCGCTGGCCACGTTCTCCCCGGAGTGGCAGGCACTGCAGTGGGCGATCCTGCACGACGCGGACGTCCGCTTCTGCGATCTGCCGGCGGCGCTGAGCCTCGCGGCGGAGCGGCCGGCAGGCGAGCAGGGCCCGGATCCGCTGGACGCGCTCGCCGCGGCCGGCGGCTACGACGATTTCGAGCAGTGGTGGGACGCCGTCGTCGAATCCCGCACCCGGCATCAAGACGGTACGGACCCCGAAAACGGCCATCATGCAGACGGTTTCGACGCCATCACCGAAGCGATGACGGCGCTGCGCGAGACGATGGAGATCGACGAGCACACACTGCGACGCGAGGCGCACATGCGTCAGGTGCTGCGCGCGACCGTCAAGGCAGGTGCCCAGAAGATCGCGGTGGTGTGCGGGGCGATGCACGCTCCGGCGCTGTCCGGCAGACTCGGGCCCGCGGCACCCGACGCACGACTGCTCAAGGGCATGCCGAAGATCAAGTCGTCGCTCACGTGGGTGCCGTGGACGCACTCGCGGTTGTCGTCGGCGTCCGGATACGGCGCGGGCGTCACCTCGCCCGGCTGGTACCACCACCTGTTCACCCACCACGACCACACGATCGAACGGTGGTTCACGCGGGTCGCGCGGGAGCTGCGCAGCGAAGACCTGCCGGTGTCGAGCGCGCACGTCATCGAGGCCACGCGACTGGCCGACACGCTGGCCGCGCTGCGCGAGCGGCCGCTGCCCGGCCTCACCGAGGTCACCGAGGCGACCCGGTCGGTGCTGTGCGACGGCGACGACGTGCTGCTCGACCTGGTGACGCGGCGACTCGTCGTCGGCGAGGCGCTCGGCGAGATCCCCGACGAGACCCCGACGGTGCCCCTGGACGCGGACCTGCAGGCTCGGTCGAAGACGCTGCGGCTCAAGCGTTCCGTGGTCGACAAGAACCTCGACCTGGATCTGCGCAGGGACAACGATCTGCAGCGGTCGCGGTTGCTGCACCGCCTCGCGCTGCTCGGCATCGACTGGGCGAAACCGGCGACGAGCACGGTCCGTTCCACCGGCACCTTCCGTGAGTCGTGGACGCTGCGGTGGGAGCCGGAACTGTCCGTCGCCGTCGTCGAGGCCTCGCGGTGGGGAACGACCGTCGAGTCGGCGGCGCACGCGATGGTCCTCGATCGGATAAGCGGCCCCGAGGTTTCCCTCGGCGCGGTCACCGAGACGCTGGAGAAGGCGCTGCTCGCCGACCTGCGCACGGCGATCCCGGATGTGCTGTCCGCGGTCGATGCCGCGGCCGCGCTCGATCACGACGTGCTGCACCTGATGTCGGCGCTGCCGGCGCTGATCCGCACACTGCGGTACGGCGATGTCCGGGGCACCGACCTGTCCTCGCTCGCGCACGTCACCGACGCCCTGCTCGCCCGGATCTGCGCCGGCTTGCCCGCGGCGGCGACCGGTCTGGATGCCGATGCCGCGGACGCGCTGCGCAAGGCCGTCGACGACGTGCACACCGCGATCGCCGTCCGCGACGACGCGGACACGACCGGGCGGTGGCTCGCCGCACTCCGGGTGATCGCGGACCGCGACGACGTCGACGGCATCCTCACCGGCCGGACCGTGCGACTGCTGCGAGACATCGGCCGGATCGACGAGGACGAAACCGCGCTTCGGGTGTCGCGGGCACTGTCGGTGGGCAGCGATCCGGGTGCGAAGGCGCGCTGGATCGACGGATTCGTCGGCGGCGGCGCGGTCCTGCTCATGCACGACCGCGACCTGCTGCGGTTGATCGACGACTGGGTCTCGGCGCTTCCCGCACAGGATTTCGTGGACGTGCTGCCCGTGCTGCGCCGCACCTTCGGCGGGTTCGCTCCCGCCGAGCGCCGCACGCTCGGCGCGGTGGTGCGCGGCGGGGAGCGGACCCACGGCAGTGTCGCTTCCGTCGATACCGAGCGAGGAGCTCGCGCCGTCCGCACCACCGCATTGATCCTGGGAGTTCCTGCGTGACAACATCATCGGACGATACGGAACGGCTGCGACGCTGGCGGCTGTTGCTCGGCGAGGCCGCCGAGGACTCCACCGGCGGGCTGTGCTCCACCGACGACGAGGCGATGGACGGTGCGCTCGCCGCTCTCTACGATCGCAACGATCCGGATCCGAGCGGCCGGCGCAGCGCCGGTCTGGGCGGTTCGGCGCCGCGGGTGGCGCGCTGGCTCGGCGACATCCGCACCTACTTCCCCACCTCGGTGGTGCAGGTCATGCAGCGTGACGCGATGGAGCGGCTGGGGCTGACGCAGCTGCTCCTCGAACCGGAACTGCTCGACGCCGTGGAACCGGACGTGCATCTCGTCGGCACGTTGCTCAGCTTGAACAAGGTGATGCCGGAGACCACCCGTGCGACCGCGCGGATGGTCGTGGAGAAGGTGGTGCGTGAGATCGAGGAACGCATCGCCCAGCACACCCGGTCCGCAGTGACCGGTGCGTTGAATCGGGCGGCGCGGACGTCGAATCCGAAGTTGCGCGACATCGATTGGGATCGCACGATCCGCGCGAATCTCGCGCACTATCTGCCGGAGTACCGCACTGTGGTGCCGCAGCGGCTGATCGGATACGGCCGGCGCTCGCAGGCCGTGCAACGCGACGTGGTGCTGGCGATCGACCAATCGGGATCGATGGCATCGAGCGTGGTGTACGCGTCGGTGTTCGGGGCGGTGCTCGCGTCGATGCGCGCGCTGCGCACGTCGCTGGTCGTGTTCGACACCGCGGTGGTGGATCTGACCGACAAGTTGTCCGATCCGGTGGAGGTTCTGTTCGGCACGCAACTCGGCGGCGGCACCGACATCAACCGCGCGATCGCGTACAGCCGGTCACTGATCACCCGGCCCACCGAGTCGCTGTTCGTGTTGATCTCCGACCTGTACGAGGGCGGTATCCGCGCGGAGATGCTCAGCCGGATGGCGTCGATGCGCGACGCCGGGGTGCAGGTGGTGGTCCTGCTGGCCCTGTCCGACGACGGTGCTCCGGCCTTCGATCGGGAGAACGCGGCCGCACTCGGTGCGTTGGGCATCCCGGCGTTCGCGTGCACACCCGACCGGTTCCCGGAACTGCTGGCGCTGGCGCTCGAACGCGGCGACGTCGGGCGGTGGGCGCGGTCGCTGTAGAGGTGCTTCAATACCACGTCACGAACGCTGCGAACCGAATTCGTACCGCTTCAGCATGTGAGAAAGCACTGTAACGAAACCTAGAGGCTGTGACGAAGTAAAGATCGATATTCAGCACTACTCGGAATGGATCGGTCGATGTCACAGCCTCCGCAGCCTCCCCTCGGTCAGCAGCAGCCGCCGCAGTGGGGCCAATACAGCGCGCCTCAGCAGCCTGCGCCGAAGAAGCGCAAGAAGTGGCCGTGGATCCTGGCCGCAATCGTGGCGTTCTTCGTCGTCGTCGGTATCGTGGGCGGAGGAGACGACAAGGCAACGACCACCGCGAACAATGACAGCAGCGCCGACAACGCGACATCACTGGATTCCGGGGTCGCCGACAACGCCGGCGCCGCGGACTCCAGCAAGTCCGTTGCAGGCATCGGAAGCGAAGTCCGCGACGGCAAGTTCGCATTCGTCGTGACCGACATCGAAACCGGAGTCACGCAGGCGGGCGACAACCCCTACGTGAACAAGGTTCCGCAAGGACAATTCGTGTTCGTACACGTCGACGTGACGAACATCGGCGACAAGGCACAGTCGTACTTCGGGTCCAACCAGAAGCTCTACGACGCACAGGGCCGCGAGTTCAGCAACGATACCGCAGCGGAGATCTACGCCAACGAGAACTTCACCGTCGGCGACATCAATCCTGGCAATACCGCATCGGTCATCGTCGTATTCGATGTTCCGGTTGATGCGCAGCCGAAGACCGTCGAACTACACGACTCGATGTTCTCCGGCGGAGCAACCGTGAGCGTTGGCTGATTCGCTGCGGGTGCAGTGATTCAAGACCGGTGGGATGTCCTATTCCTGGGGCATCCCACCGGTTTTCGTGTACATACGAAATCCCTCCTTTCAGGTCCGGACCACAGCGTTCTTAGTCGACAGCAGAATCACGGGTTTGGGCAATCGACGAACGACTTCTCCGACACCGACTCGACCTGCGGATCCACGGTTGAAACCGCTTGCAGACACGCCAGACCGCCGTGCCCATGTCCACGCGTGAGTCCCCAGCGCGCCACTACCTAATTCACTACAAACGCTTGTATTGAAAATAATGGCGTTACACAATGGAGTGGTGAGCACGAACGCGGACGCACGCGGGACTGCATCGACCACCCCGAAGGCGCGGCGGTACGACGCGACGCTCCGGCGCCGTCAGGCCGAGGAGAGCCGACGCCGAATCCTCGACGCCGCCGCGACCCTGTTCACCGAACGTGGCTGGTCCGTCGGGATGCGCGAGATCGCACGCGCGGCCGGGGTCTCCTTCGAGACCGTGTACAGCCACTTCGGTTCCAAGCCCCGACTGTTCAATCAGGTGCTCGATATCGCGGTCGTCGGCGACGACGAGCCGGTGGCGCTGATCGACCGGCCCGAGTTCGCGGCCATTTCCCGCGGAACCCCTCGGGAACGAGCTGCCGCGGCCGCGAGATTGGTCGCCGGGGTGAACGGGCGCACCGTCGGCCTGCAACGCGCCCTGCGCGAAGGAGCGGCCGCGGAACCGCAACTCGCGTCCCGGCTCGACGAGATCCGGCAGGCCCAGCGGCAGACCGTTCGCGTCGCGAGTGCGGTTGTCGCAGGCCGCGATCTCACGCCGGTCGAAAGCGACAGCGTCTGGGTGGTGATCACGTTGGAGGTCTACGACCTTCTCATCCGCAGCGCAGGGTGGAGCCCCGCCCGGTACGAGCAGTGGCTCACCGACACGATCGTCAAATTGCTCTCCCTGGAGATGTGAAAGGAGGGCGGGCCATGAACACCACGCGAAACGAGCCCGCCGACACACGAAGCATGGGAATCGTGCACAGCGCATTGCGTCGCGACCTCCGACGAACGCGCATGGTGCTGGAGACTCCCCCGCATCCCGACGAGCCACGCCGCCGTACCCTCGCCGCGCACATCCTCTGGATGTGCCGGTTCCTGCACATGCACCATGCGGGTGAGGACGCCGGACTGTGGCCGGCGATCCGGGCGAAGAACCCGGCGGCCGGTGCGCTGCTCGATCGGATGGCCTCCGACCACCAACAGATCGGCGGAGCGATCGCCGGCGTGGAGGACGGCGCGCGGGCGTACGGCGACGACCCGTCCGCACGAGAACGGTTGCTCGCCGCCCTGACCGGACTCGAAGACGTTCTGCTCCCCCACCTGCGGCGCGAGGAGCTCGAGATGATGCCGGTCGTCGCGACCACGATCACCACCGCGGAGTACCGCACAATCGAGAAGAAGTACTTCGTCGAGCCGAAGGGCTTCGCCGAGCTCGGCATGGAAGCGCACTGGATCATCGACGGGGTGACCCCCGAAGATCGCGACACGATCGTGCACGTCGTTCCCGCTGTGCCGCGCTTCCTGCTCCTCCACGGTTTCGCCCGGAAGTACCGTCGGCAGGCCGCCGTGCTGTGGGGCACGAGTCCCGCGTCCACCGTGCCGTCGCTGCGCGTGGCACCGATCGAGGAGCATTCGTGATGGGCAGGTTGTTACGGCACGGGCGTGTCGAAGCGATCACCTCGGCTCCGGCAGAAGCCGTGTGGCGCATCATCACCGACGTGACCCGAATCGGCGAATGGAGTCACGAATGCCGGGGTGCCCACTGGATCGGCACCGGCCACCGTGCAGCGCCGGGCGTTCGATTCCGGGGCACGAACAGGTCCGGCATCTTCGTCTGGACCCGGTCGTGCGTGTTCACCACGGTCGATCCCCCGCGATCGCTGGCGTGGAGAACGGTCGGCCTGTGGGGAAAGCTCGACAGCACGGTGTGGCGAATCGACCTGGAACCGAACGGAACCGGAACACGGATCGTGCAGACCTTCGACGTGGTGCGTGTCGCTCCCGGTATGGACCGGGTGTACTGGCTCCTCATCAAGGCACACCGCGACCGTCGCGATGCGCTGTCCGACGACCTGCAACGGCTGGCGCGCCTCGCCGAGGTCCCCCGCTTCCACCAGGCAGCGTAGAGCCACCTGAACGCCCCGCTCGATGGACCGCGAAGATCGCGGCTACGCGGGCTATCCGTCCGCGCGATCGCGGACGCGGTTCACTGCGTCGACCACGGCGTCGGGTCGCTGGGTCTGGATGTAGTGCGTGGTCCCGGGGACGACGACGAGTTCGGCATCGGGCTGGCTCGCGGCGAACTCCGCCTGGGCCTGGGGCTCGGCACTGTGCAACGCCTCGAGATCGGCAGCCGACATGCCGGGAGGCAACGGGTCGGGCAGCGGCGTGTCCTCTCCGCGGACCAGCACCACCATCGGTACCGGAGGCAGCGGCGGCGCAGCCTCGATCTCGTCCATGAGCTGGTCCAGCGAATATGTTTCGGCCGTATATCCGTCCGGATAGCTTCCCGGCGTCAACTGCGGGTGGGCCATCAGATTCCACTGATCGGCGGTCACGCTCGCGCGCAGCTCCGGCATCGGTGCGTCCACCAGGACGATCCCGGCCACCTCCGAGGGATACGTGGCGGCATAGAGCGCCTGCAGCGGACCACCCAGCGAGTGCCCGACCAGCACGTACGGCCCGGATTCACCGGCCGCCGTGAGCAGGTCGTGCAGTTCGGCAACCACCTCCGCCGGATCGCGCGGCATCGGGACCTCGTCGCTGCGGCCCGGCGACGGCTCCTCCGCATCGACGACTTCGCCGTCGCGAACGGTCGTGGTGACAAGGGAACCGGGCCGGTCGTAGGAGCACACGCGAGTCGACGTCGCGAGCGCCGGTTGCACAGCCGGAGAAGCGGATTCGCTCAGGCTCCAGATGTCGCCGGCGTTGCCGAACCCGGATTGCAGGACCACCGTGGGACTTCCGGTGCCGCGACAGTCCAGGTACAGGTGGTGGCCGTCCCCGATGTCCACCCGACCCGCGACGTCGCCGCTCGCGACGGCGTCCTCGGCCTGGGTGTCCGTGCCGCACGAGCACACGAGCGTCCCGCCCACGAGAGCGGCGAACAGAGCGCGTCCCAAAACAGCCATCACAAACCCTTCCGAAGATGCCGCCAGGGCGGCCCGCAGCAGGCTGTTCGTTTGCCGAGACTAGTCCGTCGGGCCGCGGCACGGAGCCGCATCCGGTCGGTTGGCCGGCCGTTCGATGCTTTCGGATTCCGGGATGGAAACCGCGGGGCACATGCGACACTGGTCATCGACGGCGCCCCCTGACCTGAGCCTTCCCCGGGTCGAGGGTTCCGCGGGACCACAATCCGTCTCACCGTTACAGGTGCCGGGCCAGAGGTATCCGCTGATGCGAGCTCGATCGTCCTCGATGCGCAACCATCGTGCCGCGGCGGCCACGGCGCTCGGGACGATGATGTTCGCGACACTGACCGGCTGCGGCAACTCCGACCCGGACGCAGAGGCCCCACCGGCGCAGGACACGCTCGAGGCTGCAGTACGGCCGGTGATCACTGAGCAGATGGAGGAAATGGGCATCCCGGGACTGGTCGCCATCGTCCAGAGCCCCGACCGGGGCAACTACGAGATCGCGGCCGGCGTCTCGAACATCGACACCGGCGAGCCGGTGGAGATGAGCGATCACTTCCGGATCGGAAGCATCACCAAGACGTTCACCGCGACGGTCGTCCTGCAGCTCGCGCAGGAGGGCAAGTTCGGACTGGACGACCCACTCGAGAAGTACTTCCCGGACGTGGACACCAACGGGGCCACCATCCGGCAGGCACTGAACATGACGTCCGGGATTCCGACGTACACCACCGACGCGTTCCTGAACGCGCTGGCCGACGATCCACAGCGAGTCTGGACCCCGGACGAACTCCTCGCGACGATCGAGGGCGTCCCCGCCGACTTCGCGCCGGGCGAGGGCTGGGAATACTCGAACACCAACTATGTACTGCTCGGAATGCTCGCCGAGCGCTTCGGTGACGCGCCTCTGAGAACACTGATCCAGGATCGCGTCTTCACGCCGTCGCAGATGAAAGGCTGCTCGCTGCCCATCGCGACGGATGCGACGATTCCCGGCCCGTTCAGCTACGGCTACCAGTACGGCACCAAGTGGGACGACCCGAGCCCGCCCGCCCCGACACCGGAACTGGTTGACGTCACGAACTTCAACCCCTCTTGGGGGTTCGGTGCCGGCGAGGCCATCTGCACCGCCGCGGACCTGGCAATCTGGGCGAAGGTCCTCGTCGACGGCGACCTACTCGAACCGGAGATGCAAGCTCAGCGACTGGATTTCGTCACCACCGGGCCCCTGCCGTACGGTCTCGGCATCGGCGACCTGAACGGGCTTGTCGGTCACAACGGGCACATCAGCGGCTTCCAGACCCAGACCGCGGTCCGGCAGGCCGACGGCACTGTCATCGTCGTTCTCACCAACATCACCCAGGCGCCCGACCTGCAGCTGCCGGCCTCGATGATTTCGGCGTTGATTTCCGGCGCCATCCCGGCTTCGCCGAACTGACCTGCCCAACGAGTCGACCGGTATTCTGGAAATCAAGTTATTCCGTACGGTTCAGATTTCCGTAGCCGGGATTTCGCGGTCGAGTGCCCGAATGCCCACGAGCTACGGCACTTGTCAGCGCCGGACCAAGCGATACCACTTCGCATGGAATCCGACCCGCACCGAAACCTCCTCCACCACCGACCATCCGGAGAAGATCTGCTCGATTTCGGCCAGGTCGACGCCGCGCGGGAGCGGTCCGCGGAAATGCGGCTCGAACGCGAACATCAGCAATGTCGCGCCGGGCGAGCACACTCGGTCGAGTTGCCGGCGGTACGCGGCTCGCTCACTTTCCGAAAGTCCGTGGAAACAACCGAAATCCACGATCAGGCCGTATTCCGACCCGACCCGGTCCGCCATCGCGGTGACGTCGCCTTCGACGAATCTCACGTCGACCCCGGCCTGCTCGGCCGCAACCATCGCCGATTCGACCGCTGCCGGCACATTGTCGATTCCGGTGACGTCCCAGCCGCGCCGCGCGAGCCGGATCGACAACTCACCGCTGCCGCAGCCGACATCGAGCGCCCGGCCCGGACCGGGCACCGACTCGAGCAACGCGTCGAAATGGGCGCCCCGCGAAACGTCCGCGCGTTCCCACGGTGTGAAGCCGACGCGGTAGGCGAGGCGATAGAACAGGCTCATGCGACCACTCCTCGACGGGCTTCCGTTTCGACCGTAGGCCGCTCCCCCGTCCAGGCACAACGGCGCCTCCGGAGACGGCGCCTCAGGACACCGAGACGCGCGCGGTGATCTGCTCGTGCACGAAACGCATCTTGTCCAGGACCGGGGGCGGCAACACGAACGGATACAGGTCCGGCCGTCCCATCGACCGGTTGACCATGTTCAACGACCACGTGAGCGGCAACCACTGTTCGAGGAGCCGGTCGAAACCGGCCGGCCCGGGTTGCGGGCGATCGAGGCTGGCACCGGCCGGCGCGAACCCGAATGCCGCCGCCGTGTCGAGGGTGTCGCGCATGTGCAGGTAGTGGGCGAACGTTTCGGCCCAGTCCTCGGCCGGGTGCATCGTCGCGTAGCTCGACACGTGGGTGTCCTCCCACCCGGCGGGAGCGCCCTCGGAATAGTGCCTGTCGAGGGCCCGCTGGTAGTCCTGGTCGGGATCACCGAACAGTTCCGTGAACCGCTGCCGGGCGTCGTCGTCGACGATCAGCACCATCTGGTAATAGTGCCCGATCTCGTGACGGAAGTGGCCGAGCACCGTGCGGTACGGCTCGTCCATCGCGACCCGCAGTTGTTCGCGGTGCACGTCGTCGCCCTCGGCGAGATCGAGGGAGATCACCCCGGAATCGTGCCCCGTGACCACCGGCTCGTCACGGCTCGACAGCAGATCGAAGGTCAGCCCCGTCTCGGGGTCCTCGGCCCGGCCGACCACCGGCAATCCCAGCTCGGTCAGCTCCACCAGTAGCCGGCGCTTCGCCGCCTCGGCCTCGGCGAACGCCTCGAGCGCGACCACGTCGTCGTCCGCGGGCCGGGTCCGGGTCAGCTCGCACGACGGGCACAACGTCACGCCGTTGCCGGAGTGGTCGACACGGACGATCCAATTGCACCGCGCGAGATGCATATTGGCGCACAGCCGGTACGCGGCCGCGGGCACCGACCCTGTGCTCGGATCCAGGGAGACCGTGGGTTCGTCGACGATGGTGACCATGGAGACCGTGCCGAGGTCGAACCCGAGGCGCGCTCCACATCCCAGGCACACCGAGTTCTCGAAGGCCAGCTGCTGACCGCAAGTGGGACAGGAGAAGTCACGCATCGAAACCATCCTTCGTGATCGGTGCGACGTCCACGGACACGTCGATGGTACTGTCCTTCGCTTCGGTATAGATGACGCCACGGAGGGGCGGCACGTCGGCGTAGTCGCGGCCCCAGCCCACCGTCGTGTACCGCTCGTCGACCAGCTGATCGTTGGTCGGGTCGAATGCCAGCCACCGATCGCCCGGGAGCCACACCGCCGCCCACGCGTGGGTGGCGTCGATCCCGATCATGCGTTCCCTGCCGGGCGGCGGATCCGTTGCCAGATATCCCGAAACATACCGTGCGGCAAGACCGTTCGCGCGCAGGCAGGCAATCGCCAGGCGCGCGAAATCCTGGCACACGCCGGCCCGGGCCGCGAGGACCTCGGAAACCCGGGTGGACACCGAGGTCGATCCCGAGCAGTACGTGAAATCGGTGAAGATCCGGTGGGTGAGCTCGACGATCGCCTCGCCCAGCGGGCGTCCCGGAACGAATGTCGCTGCGGCGTATTCGATCACCGAATCGTCGATCTCGGCGGGCTCGAGGTCGAGCACGAAGTCGGTCGCCAGCGCACCGCCAGCGGTCGCCGGTCGCGCCGACTCCCAGGGCTGCAGCGCGGGTCCGGCCGTCCACACCGCAGGGTCGGGCCGGCTCACCTCGACCACCGAACGTGCGGTCACCACCAGCGTGTCGTGCGGTTCGACGACGTGGAAGTACACGTCCCGGTTGCCCCAGATGTCGACGCCGGTGGAGGTGTCGCCGGGCGTCGGTTCGACGGTGACGGCGGTGTCGACGACCCGCTGCTCGCCGGTGTCCCGCGGCATCAGGTAGCCGCGGCCGTAGGAGGAGGTGACCGTCCCCGAGTACCGGTAGGTGGTGCGGTGCACGATCCGGTAGCGACGCACGGTGTCGGTCACAGCGGGGTCGGTCACGGCATCCTCCTGTTCTCGGCGCCGCCCCACAGCGGCCGGGTGCCGCCGGGCAGAGACAGCGGTCCCTGCAGGAGCAGCTCGGACAGTTCTTCGAGTCCGCGATGTACCGCGGTGAGCAGTTCGGCCAGTTCGGTGCGGGTGCCGTCCGTGGCGGTCTCGAGATCCACCGGATCGACGCGGCGCAGCCGGGTGATCAGCTCCTCGGCGAGCCGCTCGGGCCGCGAGGCACCCGACGCGTCCGGCAGCGCCCGCAGGTTCTCCTTGATCCGGTCGAGCAGGTGCGCGAGCGACCGCGGATTGCCGATGTCGAACAGCAGCAACTGGGCCACCGCCGCCACCCGCACCCGATGATTGCGGCGCCGGAACGTCACCGAGCTCTCGGCCGCGACGAGCACCGACTCGACGAGGGCCCGTTCGGTGCCGGCCGCGCGCACGTCGACCAGCGTCGTCGACAGCAGCGACGTGAGCGCCAGCCCCCGCTCGATCCGCTTCCCGATGTCCATCACGTGCCAGCCGATGTCACGGACCATCGACTCGGCGCCCAGACCGGACAACGCGAGCATGCCCCGCAGCACCGCGGACTGCGTGACCTCGAGCAGCGACCCTCCCTCGTCCGGGGTGGCGGCCAGTTCGTCGAGGGCACGCCGCACGTCCGCCAGCACCGACCACGTGTCGTTCGAGAGTTGGTCGCGCACGGCCCGGGCGGCCCGCTCGAGTCCGGCGAACGACTGCGCCAGCGATCCGAGCCGGTCCGCATCGACCGTCAGCGAACGGAACTCCGCGGTCGCGACCCGGTAGCTGTCGATGCGCGGCGCGTCCGGATCGTCGGTGACCGCGAACTCCGACGCCGGCGCCGCGGCCGTCAGTGTCTGCAGCAGCACCGGCAGGCATTCGCTGCCCGCGAGCCACGGCCGGAACCGATAGTCCTGATAGCGTTCCCGCACCGCGATGAGCAGCCGCGCGGTGTCCTCGGCGCGCTCCGAGTAGCGGCCGATCCAGAACAGATCACCGAGGACTCGGGGCGAGGTGACCACGTCGACCGCGGGCACCGCGAACTCGGGCAGCGTCTCGGCCGCCCCGGACGGATCCGCCGTCGACGCGGCGGGCACCGACCGGACCCACACGTCCTTCGCGACGATGTCGCGGCCGGCGCCCGGCGCGAGGACCTGGCCGAGCCCGCCGGGCATCGGTGTGAATCCGACCCGCTGCGCGACCGTGAACAGGCGGATACCGACGGGTGCGGCCTCGAACACGTCGCGGCCGGCCGCCAGCACCGGCGCGTACGAATGCTCGGCCGGTTCGGTGCCGACCCAGCGTGCCGGATCGGCGAAGACCCTGTCCCGCAACAGTTCCCGTTGCGCCGCGTCGAGTGCGCCGGGCACCGCGGTCTCGGTGGTCACCGTGGACCGCAGCACCAGGTCGTCGAACCGTGCGGCGAGCAGCGACCGCCCGTCGTCGGTGCCACCCCAGTGGGCGGGTGCCGACTCGAGCAGCAGTTCCTCGTCGAGCAGGGCCCGGCACAACCTCGGCAGATACGCCGCGAGCGCCGGGTTCTCGAGGACGCCGCTGCCGAGGGTGTTGACGACGGAGACCGCGCCGCGGCGCACCACCTCCACCAGTCCCACCACCCCGAGCTGCGAATCGGGCCGCAGGTCCAGCGGATCCGCGAAGGCCGCGTCGACGCGGCGCAGCACCACGTCCACCCGGGTGAGCGATCCGAGCGAACGCATCCACAACCGGCCGTCGCGAACCACCAGATCGGCGGATTCGACCAGCGGCAGGCCCAGCGTCCCGGCGATGTAGGCCTGGTCGAATGCGGTCTCCGAGGTCGCGCCGGGGGTGAGCACCACGACCGTCGGATCCTCCACGCCGACCGGCGCGACATCCCGCAACGCCAGCCGCACGGCCTGCGCGAACGGGGACAGCGGCCGCGGGCTCGTCGTCTGGTACAGATCCGGCAGGGCCCGCGACATCACCCGCCGATCCACCATCGCGTACCCCGCACCCGACGGTGCCTGCGTCAGATCCCGCGACACCCGGAAGCGGCCGTCGGTGCCGCGCGCAACATCCACGGCGTGCAGGAACAGCTGGTGCGGGCCGGGCAGGGTCAGCCCGTGCGCGGCGCGCACATACCCCGAGTGCCCGAACACCAGCCGCGGCGGCAGCAGCCCGTCCCGAACGGTCCGCAGCTCGCCGTACAGGTCGGCGAGCAGCGCGTCGAGCAACCGCGACCGCTGCACCAGGCCCCGTTCCAGCTCGGCCCAGTCGTCGGCGGCCAGCACCAGCGGCACGCCGTCGACGTTCCAGCGCACCGGCGTGGGTGCCCCGGACAGGTCGATCGGGTTGTAGCCGATGCCGTGGTGGTCGACCAGCGTGCGCAGCCGCTGCCGGTACATCGCGAGCGGTTCCGGCTCGCGGGGACGCCATCCGTCCGCGAAGTCGGCCCAGTGGGCCCGCAACCGGCCGTCCGGACCGAGCAGTTCGTCGAATTCGGGCCCGGGGTGCACGTATCCGGTCAGCGCCACATCGGCGACGTCGGTCATCGGTTGCCGTCCTCCCGGGGCTCGTTGCCTGCGCCACCGGGCCTCTGCTTCGGTGCCGTCAACGCCAGGCGGTGTCCGTCCGCCGCAGGTCGAGGAGTCCGGGGGCCGTCACGTCCACCGCCAGCCGCGCCTGCGTCTCCTGCAACCTTGCCAGGTCGATACGTCCCGGCGTGAATCCGTGGTCCTCGAACCGGCGGTTGCGGCGTGATTGTGCCTCGACCGCGTTGACCGGCGGGGTGTCGTAGGCGCGGCCACCGGGATGCACGACGTGGTAGGTGCAACCGCCGCGCGACCGACCCGACTCGAGGTCGACGACGTCGAACACCAGGGGGCTGTGCACCTCGATCGTCGGATGCAGGGCGCTCGGCGGCTGCCATGCGCGATACCGCACCCCGGCGACCTGCACGTCGTCCTTGCCGGTCCCGAGCAGCGGCACCGGCACACCGTTGCAGGTGACGACGTACCGGCCGCGGTACGGCTCGAGGTCGGCCGCGAGTTCCGGTGGGTACTCCCACCCGAAGTATTCGGCGTAGTCCTCGATGAAGAAGTCGAACGGGTTGATCACTTCCATATCGGCCACGAGTCCGACGGTGATCGACAGCTTCCTGGCACGTTCCGGGAAGACCACGCGGGCAAGGAAATTGCCGAATGCGTCCTGCTGCCAGTCGACGAAGTGCCCGGCCGGTTCGATCTTCAGCGAGTACGCCTCGATCGGCGTGCGGGTGTGCGGGGCGGGCCGCAACCGAATGCCGTGCGGGTGCACCTCGACGAGGCGGTCGAAATCGTTTCCGTCCGATGTTCCAGTGCGACCCTGATGCCCATGAAATCCTCCCGGCCGAGCGGCGACGGCCCGATTCCACCACGGCTGTTCTCGGGGCGCGCGACGAGCGCGGCGACGCCGTCGGCACGCAATACGAACGGAACATTCCCGGCACGAAACCTCGTTTCGGCCGGCGATCATCCCGAGCGACGATCGGAGCCTCGCGAAGGAACTGGCTGCCCGGTTTTCTACCCTGCGTCCTCGATCTCCGCGTCCCCGGTCACCCTGTCCCCGGTCGTCTTCTCCCCTGCCTCCGCGTCCTCGGCTGCATACCGCTCCAGCAGCGCGGTTTCCGCGTCGTGCTTGGGGAACACGAAGAACACCAGCGCCGCTCCGATGAGCACGATCCCGATCGCGGCGCTATAGGCGCGGGTGTCGCCGTCGAGGAACGCCGACCGGGCCGCCGCGATGATCTGCTGCGCGTACTGCGGATACGTCTCGGCGATGTTCACGGCGCCCGCGAACGACTTCTCCAGGGCGACCTGGGTCTGCTCGCTGACCGCCGACGCCTGCGGGCTCGCGGCGATGGTGGACGTGAACGACGCGGTGTACCCGGCGGTGAGCAGCGCGCCGAGAATCGACTGCACGATCGCCCCGCCGAGGTCGCGTTGCAGATCCGCGGTACCCGAAGCCATGCCGGCCCGCGCCACCGGCACCGAACCGGTCAGCGAATGCGACGCCGGTGTCCCCGCGAGACCCACCCCGGCACCGAGACACATGTACCCGAGCGCCACAACCCAGTAGTGCGCGCCCTCGTCCCACAACACCAGCGCGACGACCAGCCCCGCCACGATCGCCACGTACCCGGACAGCAGCGTGAACCGCGACCCCCGCGATTCGACGAGCTTCGCCGAGTGCGGTGCGACCAGCACCATGACCAGCGCCGCGGGCAGCGCGGCCGACCCGGCCGCCAGCGTCGAATACCCCAGCACGTTCTGCAGGTACTGCTGGCTGATGAACATCGTGCCCATCAACGTGCCGAACACGATGATCCCCGCGACCGCGGCGACCCAGAAGATTCGGCGCCGCGCGACCTGCAGATCGAACAGCGGGTTGCGGGCCCGCAATTGGCGAAGCACGAAGGCGATTCCCGACGCGAGTGCGATCACCAGCGCCGACACAGCGACGGTCTTCATTCCGTCGACCGGCACGAAGTTGATGCCGAGCACCAGGGAGCCGACCAGGACCACCGAGACGATGCCACCGAGATGGTCGACGGGATCGGTGGACTCGTTGACGTGACTCGGCACGAGAACCCACGTCAGCGCCAGCGCCAGCAACGCCAGCGGAATCGTCACCAGGAACACCGATCCCCAGAAGAACCCCTCGAGCAGTGCCCCGGCGACGAGCGGGCCGAGGGCGGTGAGACCGCCACCGATCGACGACCACAATGCGATCGCGCGGGTCCGTGCCGGCCCCGACCACAGCGCGGTGATCAATGCCAGTGTCGTCGGGAAGGCGAGACCTGCGGACACGCCGCCGACCAGCCGTGCCGCGAACAGTATCTCCGCGTTCGGGGCGAACCCGGCCACGAGCGATGCCGGAACCGACAGCGACATGCCGAGTACCAGCATGGTCTTGCGGCCGTAGCGGTCACCGACTGCGCCCAGGTAGAGCACCGACGCTGCCAACCCGACCGAATAGCCGACCGCGATCAGGTTCAGTTCGGTCTGACCAGCGTCGAACGCCTTCCCGATATCCGGGAGCGCGACGTTCGCGACGGCGAGGTTCAGGTTCGCAACTGCCGCTACGAGGATCAGCGATGCGAGCACCAGCGGTGCTCGGGCGGGACGGCCCTCGTCGGGTGTGGTCACGGAACAATGGTGCGCGATTGCCGCTGTCCTCCGCTCGGAATCGGGAGGATGGCTCGGTTGATGTGGTTGTGATGCCGGCGGCTGCGACAGCCGCCGACCCTCGGCGGGGTCGTCCTTCGCGACCGTCTAATCGTTCACACCATCTCCGGGACGTGCAGGTGCGCAATGGCGAGTTCGAACTCGCAGGTGTCGAGGACCTCGGCGCCCGCCTCACGTGCCGTTTCGGCCCGGATGTCGTCGAGACGCTCCCTGTTGCCTTCCATCGCCTCTCTGCTGTCGAACGTCAGCGACGACACTCCGCGGCCGGCTGCACGGTCGAACATCAGGCTGGCGCTGCAGAAACCGGGGAGTTCTTCCATCTTGGGCAGTGCAGCCATCTTCCACAGGTCCACGCCGCGGTCCATGTCGGACGGCTCGGTCTTGACCCACGTGACCCGGCAATAGGCCCCTCGCTCGGCGTGGTGGTCACGATGCATGACGGCGATCTCCCACCGCGACACCTCCGTGGTGGCGTGGAAGATCTCGGCGGCGGTATCCCGCAGTTCGCGCACCGGTCCCTCGCTCGCGCGCAACGATTCCTCGTCCCGCCACGAACTGGTCGCGATGCACCGGCCGGAGTCGCGGTCGATCAACAGGGACATTCCCATGCATCCCTCGATGTCCGTCAGTGCCGGCATCACGACGTCTCGTACGTGCTTGATTCCGGCGTCGATGTAGGACGGATGCGCATGAATTGTGGTCGAGCGTGCAAACACGATCGGCACCCTTCCGGTCAGGGCGGCGCCGACACGGCGTCGCCGGTCGTTTCCCTGTGTTCCACAGTGCTCCTCCGCTCCCACGCAGGCAATGGCCGCGACCTCCTTCACGGAGCAACAATCTCGTTTCGGATGGTCACGACAGCGTCCTTGTGTGCGGTCGAGATTTCGGGGGTGAGGCCCGAGGCCGTGGCCTGGAGGAGAAGCCCCCTGTGGACCGCCAGAATGCGGTGAGCAAGCGAACGCGCGTCCGCAACACCGGCTGCCTCGAGGGCCTGTGCCATCGGGGTGACCCATTCGGACACGACGGGAACGACGAACCTGGCGTGAAGATCGTCGTCTCGCGCCGCCGCGGCACAGATCTCGAAGAACATGGCCATCCGGGTCCGGCCCTCCGGCGTCGTCCCCTGGGTCCACGCGAGTTCGAGGCCGTCCGCGATCACGTCTGCGACCACAGGAGGCGAGATGCCGGCGCTTGCAGGTTTCAGCGTTCGAATGCGGGACAGCAGCGTGCGGGAAGCCTCGAGTTGCCCGGCGAGGACCTCGTCGACGATCCGGGATATCAGTTCCTCCCGACTACCGAAGTGATGCAGCAGGTTCCGCGTCGATGTGCCCAGTTCGTCCGCGAGGGGCCGGAGCGTGAGACCGAAGAGGCCTCGCGCTTGTGCATACCGGACCGAGGCAGCGAGCAGTTCACGTCGGCGTGCGTCGTTCTTGGGGCGTCCCACGACGCCGAGTTTATACTACGATCGTTTCATAAATACGAGGAGCGCATGTGAGGCAACCGACGAGAAGCGAGATCACCGCAAGCGTGGTCAACAGCTCGCGCAGCAGGATCAAATCGATGTCGTTCCCGGACGACTTCGATCGGGTTCGATGGGAAGACCTGGACTTCTACGGATGGATCGATCCGCGGGCACCGCACCGTGCGTATCTGGTCACCGAGTACAAGGACCGGCTCGTCGGCGTCGAGTTCCGTGCCGCAGGCTCCGATCCGTCCCGCTCCCGTGGGGTGATGTGCAATCTGTGCCGCTCCACTCGGCGGAACGGGGACGCGAACCTGTTCACCGCCGGTAAGGCCGGGCCCGCCGGGAAGTCCGGCAACAGCGTCGGCACGTACATCTGCGCGGACTTCCGCTGTTCGCTCTACGTGCGCAACCTGATGCCGTTGCCGGACCCCCAGCCGGAGCGCTCACTGCCCACCGAGACCCGGATCGAGAACCTCCGTCAGCGGCTCGACAGGTTCGTCGGCCGTGTTCTCGGGGAGTCCCCGGACAGCATGTAGTCCGGCTACTCGCAACACCACCCCTCGGGTACCGACACCGCTGCGGGGACGCGAGTTCTCCCGTTACCTCGGGCGGCACTCAGCTGCGGTTGGGTGAGATACAGAGCGCGGGACAGATCGGCGTCCTCCACGCGGGTGTCGCGCAGGTCTGCACCGAGCAGATCGACCCCGGCGAGATCACACCCTCGCAGGTCGGCACCGATCAGAACCGCTCCCCGTAGGTCGGCGCCGCACAGCCGGTAGGCGCGAAGGTCCGTTCCGGCAAGATCCGCACCGGGGGCGATGCGCGGATGCACACGGCCGCCGTCCGCGAAGTACGAAACCCGCACGTGCGCACTGACGGTCATCAGGACGGCTCGCACCGAGGCATGCACATCGTCCATGTCGACCGAAAGCAGTTCGTCCACGTCGCCGCGAGTCAGGGATACAAGGAAATCGGCGAGTTCCCGAATTTCGTCCTCGATGTCGGGATCGTAGGTACGTTCCTGCGCCTCGAGCAGGTACCACAGCATCTCGTGCAGCTGTTTCAGGATCTTGAACGCGGAGAACATGCGGTCCCGGAGCTCCGGGCGTTCTCGCCAGCTCGTTCCGGAGAACAGTCGTTGCGAGACGGCCTGCCCCGCGCCGAAACAGTCGAACACGGTGCATCCGCGAAAGCCTCTGGACGGCAATGCGCGATGAATGCTGCATCCGAACGCGGAGTCGAGGTGCCGGCACGGGGAGCCGGCGGGCTTGTCCTCGGCGAAGTCCGCCGATCTCGAGAACCCGAAAGCCGTGCAGCACAACGCGAAGCAGCGACCACAGTCGGCCCGGAGGCCGGTGCGGTCAAGCGCGGTTTCCGTCGTGTGCGCCTTCGACGTGTCGGGTCGGAGTGCGGACGATGTCAGGGATGTACGGGGCGATGAGGTGATCACAGTGAGCTCCGAGAGTCGATTCCGATGCATGCGGGAGCGTGGAACCCGGCGTCGGGTTCCCTCCGGAGGCACACGGAATCACCACCGCACGAAGGCGCGGCTCACCAGCGCGGAAGGTCTGCGTCAAAGCTGCAATGTGTTGTTCACTGCGCACGAACATACCAGCGGCGACTGCCGATTCGCGAATTCCCCGGCCTGCCGCACAATGCGGGAGAACCGGGTCTTCGGAGTTCGAAACACACCGGTCACGCGTGGAAGGAATCGGAGCGTCGTTTGCCGAAAACATCCGATTCCGAAACACAGTGTTCAAATCGACGCCACATCCCGGCGATCGAAGACCGGAACACTGAAGACCAATGTGAGACGGCACACGGGGAGGACCCGGACATGACTGAGATCGCCTTCGCCCTCGACTTCATCGACACCCCCACCGATCGGCGACCGCGGCCCGTGGCGCCGACCCGGCTCCCGGGAGCACACCTTCCGATACCGGCGCTCGACTACGCCCCGCCCTCGCCTCGCACCTCGGGCTTCCGGGCCGTCGTCGAGTCGGCGGTCGGCACCGCCTTCTCCGCGACCGTCGCGGTGGCGATGCTGACCGGACTGGCCGGTGCCGGTGCCGCGTCCGCAGTCGCCGGCGCAGCGACCGCGCTGCGCGCCCGCTGAACGTTCGGGTACCGAACGTTCGAGACGTTCACCGCGGCCGCCGCTGCGCCGAGATCATCCCAGGATGCGGCCGGTCGGAATCTTCGCCTCGGCGACGGGCACACCAGCGACCCCGACGTCCAGACGCAGCAGGGCTCCCGCCGTCGTGACGTAGATGCTCGTGCCGGCGAAGGCCAGCGACGACACGAAACGACCGTCCAGGTCGACGACTTCGTCCAGGTCACCGGCCGGAGCGAATCGGGCGATGCCACCACCACTGCCGAGTGCCACCCACACACCGCCCTCGACATCGACGGCGAGTCCGTCGCATTCACCGCGCGGCGCCTCGGCGAACACCGCCGTCGATTCCCCGTCGAACCTGCGCACCCGCGACGCCGCATACTCGCTGACGTAGATGGTCGTCCCGTCGGGAGAGAACCCGATCCCGTTGGGCCACAACAGGTCGTCGGCGACGACGCGCACGGTTCCGTCCGGTGCGATCTCCACCAGTTCGCTCGGTGGTGCGGATTCGCCGAGCGCGGGACGATGGCGCAGCACGCCGGCGAGCAGTGACCCGTCCGCGGCGACCGCGATGTCGTTGATTCCGGTGGTGCCGTCCGGCGCGAGGATCGTGTCGGTCTCGCCGTCACGGGCGTACGCCAGGTCGCGTCCGCTGACGAGAAGGCCCCCGTCGGCGTGCGCGGCGAGTCCGCCGATCCCGCGGCGACGCTCGACGAGCGTCTGCGTCCCCGAGGAGCTCCAGCGGTACACGCCACCGGTGGTGGTGTCGGCGAACAGCAGGGATCCGTCTGCCTGCACGAGCGGGGCTTCGAGCAATCCCCCTGCTTCGCACACGATGCTCGAATTCTCCATCCCACACATATAGACGACGCGCCGCGGTCCGCGCCCCGGCCACCGTCGGAACCGCGCAGGTTAGGGTTACCTCATCGAACTGCCGTACGACACGAGTCGAGGATTCCCATGAAGCGTCGATCCGCCGCGCTGCTCACCGCCACCGTCACCGCCCTCGCTCTGACGGCGTGCGGCTCGAACGACACCGGAACCGAATCCGACACCGGTACCGGCTCCGGCGCGTTCCCGGCGACCGTCACCACCAAGTTCGGGGACGTCACCATCGAAGCGCAGCCCGAACGGGTCGCGGCGCTCGGCTGGGGTGACGCCGAGACCGCACTCGCGCTCGGGGTTCAGCCGGTCGCAGCCAGCGACTGGCTCGCGTTCGGGGGCGAGGGTGTCGGCCCGTGGGCGGAGGGGTTGTACACGTCGTCGCCCGAGCTCATCGGCACGCTCGAGCCGTCCTACGAGATGCTCGCCGCGGTGACCCCCGATCTGATCCTCGACACCAAGAGTTCCGGCGACCCGTCCCGGTACGAGTCGCTGTCGAAGATCGCGACGACCGTCGGCGTGCCCGAGGGCAGTGACGCCTATCTGACCTCGCTCGACGATCAGGTGACGTCCGTCGCGACGGCGCTCGGCGTGCCGGAAAAGGGCGAGGAGCTGCTGTCGCAGATCGACGCGGACTTCGCGGCGGCCGCCGCCGAGAACCCGGAGTTCGCCGGCAAGACCGTCACGGTCGCGGCCTACACGTCCGACGGCTGGGGCGCCTACGTCGTCGGCGACTCCCGCGTCGATTTCCTGACCGAACTCGGGTTCGTGAACAACCCGCAGGTGCAGGCCACCGAGACGGACAGCTTCTTCATCCCGGTCTCCGAGGAGAACCTGAACCTCCTCGACGCGGACATGCTGATCGTCCTGCCGATCTACATGCCGTCCGAGGAGGTGACGAACAACGTGCTGTTCCAGCAGATCCCGGCGGTGAAGGACGGCCGGTTCCTGGTACTCGACAGCGACTCGGACATCTCCGCCGCGTTCTCGACGAACTCGGCGCTGTCGGTGCCGTTCGCGCTCGACCAGCTCGTTCCATTGCTCGCCGAACGGGTGCAGTGATCCGGGTTCCCGGTCGAGCGGTGGGTTCCCGGTAGAGCTGTCGTCAGTAGAGCACGGCCCGGTAGGCCTCCTGCCGGGCCGGCTCGAGGTCCTCGTGCTTCAGGTTGTGCTGCTCGGCGAGTATGTCGCGCAGCGACGGCACCGACTCGGGCTCGACCCACGTCTCGGGGTCCCACAGCTTGGCGCGCAGGATCGCCCGCGCGCAGTGCAGGTACGCCTCGTCGATCTGCACGATCACCGCGAGCTGCGCCGGCTTGCCGGACATCGCGAGCTCGGCCAGCAGTTCGGGATCGGTCGACAGCGACGCCCTGCCGTTGACGCGCACCACCTCGTCGATACCGGGTACGAGGAACAGGATTCCCACGCGCGGATTCTCGAGGATGTTGCGGTAGGAGTCGGCCCGCCGGTTGCCGGGGCGGTCCGGTAGCACGAGGGTCTTCTCGTCGGGAAACAGCACCCTGCTGATCAGATCCCCGCGCGGCGAGCAGTCACAGTTGCCGTCCGCGTCGGAGGTCGCGAGCACGAAGAATCGCGCCTGTTCGATGTACTCGCGCATCAGCGGCGTCGTGAACGTCGTGTGCTTCTCGAGGATCGCCGGCGTGGGCACCCCGACGGCCGCTTCGAGTTCTTCGACCGTCTCGATCCTCGTCCGGACGAGTTCGTCGATCCTGCCGGCATCCACAGGCGTCACCTCCGCCCGAGACCGTACCAAGCCGGGAACCTACGGGAGGTCCATGTCCCGGAGCACGGCGACGACGCGGTGGGCCGCCGGGTTCGGGTTGTCGGCGCGCCAGGCCATCGCGATCTCGAGCGGCGGCACCTCGTCCTCGATCGGCCGGTAGACCACGCCGTCCACCCGCACGTGCGTGGTGGAGTCGACGACGACCGCGACCCCGAGCCCGGCGCCGACGAGCGCGAGCAGGCTGTAGGGGTCGGGCGCCTCGTGCACCGTCCGCGGGGTGATCCCCGCCTGCGTGCACAGCGCGAACGTCGCTTCCCGGACGCGGGAGCCGTGCGCCGACGGATACATCACGAACGGGTCCGCGGCGAGTTCGCGCATCGCGATCCGTTCCTCGCCGGCAAGCCGGTGCTGCGCCGGTAGTGCCGCCAGCAGCGTCTCCCGGCGCACGGTCAGCGTCTCCAGGTCGTCGCCGACCGGCAGCGACACGATCCCGAGATCGATTGTGCCCGAGCGGATCAGCTCGACCGCCTGCCCCGAGTACGTCTGCGGTCGCAGCTCGAGCGCGATGCCCGGATATGCCTCGGCGACGGCGTTGGTCAGTCCCGACAGCACGGCGTACCCGCCGGCGCCGCCGAATCCGATGCCGACGACGCCGGTCTCCCCCAGCGCTGCCGCCCGCGTCACCGTCCGGCACGCCTTCAGCTGCGTCTCGATGATGCGTGCCGGGGCCAGCAGCGCCGAGCCTGCGGCCGTGAGCCGTACCGACCGCGTCGTGCGCGCGAAGAGCTCGACGCCGAGTTCGCGTTCGAGGGACCGGATGGTCTGGCTCAGCGGCGGCTGCGCGATGTGCAGCCGCTCGGCCGCACGCCCGAAGTGCAATTCCTCGGCGACCGCCAGGAACGCCTGGATCTGACGAATGTCCACGTCACCCCGCATTGTGTGGTGCTGGATATGAATAGCAATCGATTAAGTCTTGGACTCTACATGGTGTGGCGGGTAACAGTGGAAAAGATCCTCGAGCCGAAGGGAATTCCATGAACTACGCGCACCGCGACCCCGCGCTCCGGGCCGTCGTCGACCGGTGGATCGACGACGCGGACCGCACGAACACCGATGCACTGTTGGACCGGTTGGGTGCCGACACCGCCGATCGTCTCGTCCGGCTCGCGGCGATCGCCGACAAGAATCCGCCCGTCCTTCGCCAATTCGACGCCGACGGGAACCGGATCGACCGGATCGACTACCACCCCGCCTACCTGGAACTGTGCGAGGCGGCGTTCGGCGAGTACGGGCTGTCCGCCCTCTCGCACCGGCCCGTCCACGGCTGGGACCGCACTCCCCCGCACGTCGTGAAGTACCTCGCGTCGTATCTGTTCGTCCAGGCGGAGTTCGGACTCGCGTGCCCGGTGTCGATGACCGACGCCGCCGCGCGCACGCTGCGGATGTTCGGGGACCCGGACGTGTTCGGCACCTGGATCGACGGACTCACCTCGACCGGACCGGACCGGTTGACCGGCGCGATGTTCATGACCGAAACCCAGGCCGGCACGGACATCGCGCAGACGGAGACGAGCGCCGAGCGCACCGAGACGGGATGGCGCCTGACCGGCCGGAAATGGTTCGCGTCCAACCCGGACGCCGACGTGATCATCACCCTCGCGCGGTTCCCCGGCGGAGATCCGGTCTCGACCCGCGGAGTCGGAATGTTCATGGTGCCCAAGCATCTTCCGAACGGTGACCGAAACTCCTACACGATCGATCGGCTGAAGGACAAGCTGGGCACCAGGTCGATGCCGAGCGGGGAGGTCACCCTGCACGGCGCCTACGCGCTGCAGGTCGGCGAACTCGACCGCGGGTTCCGGCAGATGACGGAGATGCTCAACACCTCGCGGCTGTCCAACGCGATGCGGTCGGCCGGGCTGATGCGCCGCGCCGTCCGCGACGCCGCCGACCACACCCGCGAACGCGTCGTCTTCGGCAAGCCCCTCTTCGACCAGCCGCTCATGCGCGCCACCCTGCTGCCGCTGCTGCTCGAGGCCGAGGGCGCACTCGCCCTCATCGGCTACAGCGCCGACTGCCTGCAACGCGCCGACGCCGGCGACCCGGACGCCACGACCCTGATCCGGATCCTCACCCCGATCGCCAAGCACTATGTCTGCAAGAGGGCCCGGAGCGTGACCGGGGAGGCGATGGAGATCCGCGGCGGCAACGGCTACATCGAGGAGCGGGACTTCGCCCGGCTGGTCCGCGATTCGCATCTCGGTTCGATCTGGGAGGGTTCGTCGAACGTCATCGCGCTCGACGTCCTGCGCTGCATGCGCAAGCAGAACGCGCACCGCGCACTCGCCGAGACCATGCAGGCCACGCTCGCCGCCCTCGCACCGGACTGCGGGCCCGGGGCGCAGATCCTCACCGACCTGTGGGGTTCGCTGGCGGCGACCGGTGACGATCTGCTCGCCGGCGACGACACCCGCGCGCAGGTCGAGATCGCGCGCTACGCGGATGCGCTCGCGCGGGCCGTCATAGCCGTGCAGCTCTTCGATCTCGCGTCGCACCGCATCGGCCGCTGCGGCGACCACCGGTCGCTGCTCGTCGCGAACGCATACCTCTCCGACCTGCGATCGGAGACCGATACGACTGCGCTGCACCATATTGCGGCGATCGTCGACGGTACTGCCGTCACCGCGGAGACCGCGCGGGCCTCGGCGCCGCGGAACGACCTGACAGGAGCAGCCCGATGACATACCCCACCGGCCCCGCCCCGCTCGCCGGGATCAAGGTCGTCGACCTGTCCAAGATCCTCGCGGGACCGTACGCGACGATGTCGTTCGCCGATCTCGGCGCGGAGGTCGTCAAGATCGAACATCCCGACGCCGGTGATCCGACGCGTCAGTGGGGTCCGCCGTTCGTCGGCGACGACGCCACCTACTACCTGGCGGTGAACCGCGGGAAGAAGTCGGTGGCGCTCGATCTGAAGTCGGAGTCCGGGCAGGAGATCGTGCACCGCATGCTCGAGGATGCCGACGTCGTGGTCGAGAACTTCCGGCCCGGCAGCGGCCTGCAACGGATCTTCGACTACCGCGCGTTGTCCGAACGTCACCCGCACCTGGTCGTGCTGCACATCTCCGCGTTCGGCGAGGTGGGTCCGCGGCGCGACGAGCCGGGCTACGACATGGTCGCGCAGGCTGCCGGTGGACTCATGTCCCTGACCGGTGAACCCGGCGGCCCGCCGATGAAGGCCGGGTACGCGATGGGCGATCTGGGCGCTGCCCTGTTCGGCACGATCGGGGTGCTCGCCGCCCTCGTCGAGCGGGCCCGGACCGGACGCGGCCAGTACGTGACGACGTCGCTGTTCGAGTGCCAGCTCGCGATGCACGTGAACTGGGCGACAAACCTGTTCGCCGACGGCAAGCGACCGCACGCGCTCGGTTCTGCTCACCCGAATCTTGCTCCGTACCAAGCATTTCCCGCCCAGGACGGATATTTCGTCGTCGCCGTCGGCAACGACGGACTGTGGGACCGGTTGTGCACCGCGATCGGCCGGCCCGACCTGGCCGAACGCACCGAGTTCTTCCGCAATCGCGATCGGGTCGCGAACCGGGAACTGCTCGAAAAGGAACTGACGGACGCATTCGCGGACGGGACGGTCGAGCACTGGGTTGCGGACCTCGAGAAGCACGGTGTCCCGGTGTCAGCGATCCGCCACCTGGACGAGATCTACGACGACCCGCATACCGAGGCGATCGGGATGATCGGCACGGTCGACCATTCGTCCGGGCCGTTGCGTCAGATCGGCTTTCCGGTCAGTTTCGCCGGCGAACGCCCGCGACTCGGGTCGGCGCCGCCCGCGCACGGTGAGCACACCGACGAGGTGCTCGGCGCGTTGACCACGGACGGCGCCGTGACGTTCGCGTAGCCGGTGACGTTCGCGTAGCCGGCAGGGAGCAGCACACGGCCACTCACGCGCTGTGTGCTGTTCCCTTGCGCACCTTCCGTTTTGCGAGCGCGTTCCGGATCAACCCGGCCGGGGTGGGCGGGACCCAGCCGGCTTGCCGGGCCATGCCGAGGTCGTCGCGATCCGCCCAGTGCTCGACCAATTTACCGTCGGCGATGCGCAGCCAGTGGGTTTGATGCACCGCGAAACTCTTGCCGGTCGGTGCGAAGACTTGATCGACCCGGCCGCGCTCGTCGTAGGTCACGAACGGCCCGACGTGCCGGGCCGTCATGACGGTATCGAGGACGACGACATCGTCCTCCTCCACGGCGTGGACGACTTCGTGGTGGAAGTCACCGAAGGCTTCACGCAGCCACAGAGCGGTGGCATACAACCCGTCCGGACCTGGGACTCTCGCTGCGGGCGGCTCGGTCCGGGACTCCCGGTTGGTCGCCTCGGGTGCAACGAGCCGGTCGAAAGTGTCGCGATCACCGTCGGCCATCATGTGCATGAAGCGCGCAGCGACGGACTTGTTCTCCGTGGGGGGAGTCGCGTCGGCGACGTCCGGGACGGATGGGACCGAAATGGAATGATTGATGTTCACGGCGGCTCTACCTGCCGTTGAATGAAGAATTGGATACAGTGAGTCAGTATCCAAATACAAGTATGGACCCGCGATGCCGAAAGTCAATGGGAAACGTCGCTACGATGCGTCGGGGCGCCGAGAACGCGCGCAACAGACGCGTCTCTCGATCCTGCGGGCAGCCCAGGACTTGTTCGAGGATCGCGGGTACCGCCCCACGACGGTGACAGCGGTGGCCCAGCGCGGTGGTGTGGCACCCGAAAGCGTCTACAAGATCTTCGGAACCAAGGCAGGTTTGGCGAAGGCCGTGTTCGACTACACGATCGCCGGGGACGACGATCCGGTGCCCGTCATCGAGAGGCCCGAGACGAAGGCGATCTTCGCCGAACCGGATGTGCGGCAAAAGATCACGATGTATGCGGACCAGATGGCCGCCCGGCAGGTTCGCTCGGCCAGGATCCAGTTGATGCTGCGGGACGGCCGGCACGGGCAGGAGGACCTCGAGGAGATCTGGCGGCGCCTCGTCGACGAGCGACTCAACGGGATGACCATGCTCGGACGCCATCTGCTCGAGACCGGCCAGTTGCGCCCGGGCATCGAACTGGACGAAGTACGCGACGTCCTGTGGACCTATATCGCGGTCGATCTGTACGAGTTGCTGGTGCTGAGCCGGGGCTGGACCGTCGAGCGGTATGCGCAGTGGATCGCCCGCGCGATCATCGCCGCACTCACGTGAATACGGTCCGGTTCTTCCGGGCACTCAGCGCCGGAACAGCTTGTTGCCCAGCCAGACGATCGGGTCGTAGCGCCGGCCCGCGACGCGTTCCTTCATCGGGATCAGCGCGTTGTCGGTGATGTGGATGTTCTCCGGGCACACCTCCGTGCAGCACTTGGTGATGTTGCACAGGCCCAGACCGTGCTGATCCTGCGCGGCGTCGCGGCGGTCGGCGACGTCGAGCGGGTGCATCTCGAGTTCGGCGATGCGCATGAGGTAGCGGGGCCCGGCGAAAGCCGACTTGTTGTCCTCGTGGTCGCGCACGACATGGCACACGTTCTGACACAGGAAGCATTCGATGCACTTGCGGAATTCCTGCGAGCGCTCGACGTCGACCTGCTGCATGCGGTACTCCCCCGGCGCCAGGTCGGGTGGCGGCGTGAACGACGGGATCTCGCGGGCCTTCTCGTAGTTGAACGACACGTCGGTGACGAGGTCGCGGATGATCGGGAAGGTGCGTACGGGAGTGACGGTGATCGTCTCGTCCGGGTCGAAGGTCGACATCCGCGTCATGCACATCAGCCGGGGCTTGCCGTTGATCTCGGCCGAACACGAACCGCACTTGCCCGCCTTGCAGTTCCAGCGCACCGCCAGGTCCGGGGTCTGGGTGGCCTGCAATCGATGGACGACGTCGAGCACGACCTCGCCCTCGTTCGCTTCGACGGTGTAGTCGTGCAGGTCGCCGCCGTCGGCGTCGCCGCGCCACACCCGGAAGGCCGCCTGGTAGCCCATGTCAGGACCTCCGTCCCGGATGATCGGCGAGTTCCTCGTCGGTGTAGTACTTGCCCAGTTCGTCGATGTCGAACAACGCGAGCAGATCCGGCCGCATCGGCTGTTGCCGCTCCGGGGTCACCGTCACGTCCGGGATGGATCTGTCGCCGCCGTCGGTGCGGCACACGAGCAATGTCCGCCGCCATTCCGCGTCCATCGAGGGGTGGTCGTCTCGGGTGTGCCCGCCGCGACTTTCGGTGCGCAGCAACGCTGCTCGCGCCACGCACTCGCAGACCAGCAGCATGTTGCGCAGGTCGAGCGCGAGATGCCATCCGGGGTTGAACTGCCGGTTGCCCTCGACCGCGACGTTGCGGATCCGTTCGCGCAGCGTGGCCAGTTCGGCCAGGGCCCGTTCGATCTCGTCGGCGCGGCGGATGATGCCGACCAGATCGTGCATCGACTGCTGCAGCTCCGCGTGCAAGGTATACGGATTCTCGGCGCTGTCCGGGGCGGCCGGATCGAACGGCGACAACGCGGTCCGCGCGGCCGCGTCGATGGCGGCGTCGGTCGCACGCGGCCGTTCGGTGAGCCCCTCCACGTAGTCCGCGGCCCCGATCCCGGCCCGCCGCCCGAACACCAGCAGGTCCGACAGCGAGTTGCCGCCGAGCCGGTTGGATCCGTGCATGCCGCCCGAGCATTCCCCGGCGGCGAACAGGCCGGGCACCGACGCGGCTGCGGTGTCCGGGTCGACCTCGATACCGCCCATCACGTAGTGGCAGGTGGGGCCGACCTCCATCGGTTCCTTCGTGATGTCGACGTCGGCGAGCTCGAGGAACTGGTGGTGCATCGACGGCAGCCGCCGCACGATCTCGGCGGCCGGCATCCGGGAGGCGATGTCGAGGTACACCCCGCCGTGCGGGCTGTCGCGACCGGCCTTGACCTCGGAGTTGATGGCGCGGGCGACTTCGTCGCGGGGCAGCAGATCCGGGGTGCGGCGGTTGTTCTCCTGGTCCTCGTACCAGCGGTCGGCTTCCTCCTCCGTCTCGGCGTACTGCCCTTTGAACACGGGCGGGATGTAGGAGAACATGAACCGCTCGCCCTCGGAGTTCTTGAGGACCCCGCCGTCGCCGCGCACCCCCTCGGTGACCAGGATGCCCTTCACGCTCGGCGGCCAGATCATGCCGGTCGGATGGAACTGGATGAACTCCATGTTGATCAGCGCCGCGCCGGCTCGCAGCGCGAGCGCGTGACCGTCACCGGTGTACTCCCACGAGTTCGAGGTCACCTTGTACGACTTGCCGATGCCACCGGTCGCAATGACGACGGCCGGCGCGTCGAACAGCACGAACCGGCCGGATTCACGCCAGTATCCGAACGCCCCGGCGATGCGGCCGGACTCGTCGACGAGCAGTTCGGTGATCGTGCACTCGGCGAACACCTTGACCCGAGCCTCGTAGTCGCCGTGCGCGGCGTAGTCCTCCTGCTGCAGCGACACGATCTTCTGCTGCATGGTCCGGATCAGTTCGAGTCCGGTGCGGTCACCGACGTGCGCGAGCCGCGGATAGGTGTGCCCACCGAAGTTGCGCTGGCTGATCCGGCCGTCGGGGGTGCGATCGAACAGCGCCCCGTACGTTTCCAGTTCCCACACCCGGTCCGGGGCTTCACGGGCGTGCAGTTCGGCCATCCGCCAGTTGTTGAGGAACTTCCCGCCCCGCATCGTGTCCTGGAAGTGCACCTGCCACGAATCGTGCGGGTTGGCATTGCCCATCGCGGCGGCGCAGCCGCCCTCGGCCATGACGGTGTGGGCCTTGCCGAACAGCGACTTGCACACGACCGCGACGCGCAGGCCGCGTTGCCGCGCCTCGATGACTGCGCGCAGGCCCGCGCCGCCCGCCCCGATCACCACGACGTCGTATTCGTGCCGTTCGACCTCCGGCATCGCTGCCCTCCCTGTCCCCTGGTGCCCCCGACGGTGCCGTCAGCCGACGAACCGCAGATCCGAGATGGTGCCGCTCGCGACGAGCATGATGTAGCAGTCCGTGATGATCAGCGTGCCCAGCGTGATCCACGCGAACTGCATGTGCCGCGTGTTCAGTTTCGAGATGAAGGTCCAGATGCGGTAGCGCACCGGATGTTTCGAGAAGTGCTTGAGCCTGCCGCCGGTGACGTGCCGGCAGGAGTGGCACGAGAGCGTGTATATCCACAGCAGGATCACGTTGACCACGAGGATCACGTTGCCGAGGCCGAACCCGAATCCGCCAGGGCTGTGGAACGCGACGATCGCGTCGTACGAGTTGATCACCGAGATCACGAGGGCCGCGTAGAAGAAGTAGCGGTGCACGTTCTGCAGGATCAGCGGCAGCCGCGTCTCCCCCGTGTAGCGGGCGCGCGGTTCGGCGACCGCGCAGGCCGGCGGCGACAGCCAGAACGACCGGTAGTAGGCCTTGCGGTAGTAGTAGCAGGTGAGCCGGAAACCGAGCAGGAACGGCAGCGACAGGAATGCGAGCGGGATCCACATGGGTAGCTCGCCCACCCACACCCCGAAGTGGCTCGATCCGGGGACGCACGAGGCGCTGACACACGGCGAGTAGAACGGCGTCAGGTAGTGGTAGTCGTCGACCCAGTAGGCGGTGCGCACGAACGACCGGATCGTGGCGTACACGACGAAGATCGTCAGGCCCAGAACCGTGAGCAGCGGGGTCAGCCACCAGCGGTCGGTGCGCAGCGTTCGGTCCGCGATCCTCGCCCGGGTCGCGGAACGAACACCGGTGGCCGGCGGGGCGGTCACCGCTCCCCGTGGAGTCCGCCGAGTCCTTCGTCGTCGACGTCGACGCCGCGGAACAGGCTCTCGTCGTACGGCGCGTCGGGAACCGGGATGCGCTCACCGGTGTGCCCGCGCACCTCGGCCGGCGGTGCGCTGTCGAGTTCCTTCGCGTCGATGTCGAGTCGATCGAGATCATTGGCCAGACGCTTGACCGCAGGGGCATCACCGTAGCGCGAGCGCAGTGATCCGACGCATTGCCGCAGGTGACCGATGGTGCGTTGCAGGTCCTGCATTTCGGTGGTGGACATCCGAACCTCCGAGCGGGCGGGTCGGCACGTCGGGCCGGCCGACACGATGTGACGACATTCACAGTACGACAAACCTGGCGTCCCATCGGCGGGTTCCCCGCAATCGTCACCGCGCGCCCGTTCCGTCTCTACCATCGCGGCAGCAGGTGGAACGGGAAACGGGGGTACCGGCGTGAAGGAAGCGAACGCGATCGTCGTCGGCGGCGCATCGGGGATCGGCTGGGCGACGTGCCGCCGGCTGCACGCGCGCGGAACACAGGTGATCGTGGCGGACGTGAACGCCGACGCCGCGCTGCTGCGCGCCGGTGAACTGGGCAACGGTGCCATGGGGCGGCACGTCGACGTGCGGGACGAGGACAGCGTCGAGCGCCTGTTCGACGAGATCGCGTCCGAGTTCGGGGACATCGGCACGGTGGTGGACTGCGCCGGGCTCAGCGTGCCGGGCGCGATCACCGATCTGAGTCTCGAAGGCTGGCGCACCACTCTCGACGTGTGTCTCACCGGTGCGTTCCTCGTGGTCAAACACGCGGGCCGGCGGATGGTCGACGGCGGCAGCATCACACTCATCGCCTCGCTCAACGGCCGCCAACCGGGCACCGGGATGGCCGCGTACTGCTCGGCGAAAGCCGGCGTGCTGATGTTGACGGAGGTCGCGGCGCTCGAACTCGCGCCCCGGCGGATCCGGGTCAACTCGATCTCCCCGGGCCTCGTCGACACGCCACTGGTCGCCGGGGTGTCGCTGGTGCCCGGCCTGACGGAGGACTACCTCGAGAACACACCGCTCGGCCGCAGCGGACGTCCCGAGGAGATCGCCGAGGTCGTGGCGTTCCTGGCGTCGGATGCAGCGGCGTGGATGACCGGGGCGAACATCGACATCAACGGTGGGGCCCACACCCGCCGGTATCCCGACCTACTGGCGCACCTGGCGGCTATGTCTCCGTGACGGTCAGGCCCGGCATCACGTAACGGCGCAGAAACCGCAGCACCGCGGCCGGATCGTCGGGATCGAGGGTTGCGCCGGGCACGGTGGCGATGCTGATCAGCACCCGCGCAACCCATTCGGCTGCCTCGGCAGTGTCGATTCCGGGATCGATCTCGCCGCGCTCGGCCGCCGCGACGAGATAACAGCTCCAGAATTCGGCCAGGTGCGGAACGAGTTCGTGGACGCCGGCGCCCGCGCACGCCGCGAACTCCTCCGGTTCGTCCGTGCGCAACCGGATCGCGAGCGCACCCGGGTCGTCGTACGCGGACCGGCCGATCCGCACGCCCGCCGCCAACTGCTCGACGAGTGAACCGCATTCGGCGAGGGTCGCGTGCGCTCCGGCCCAGTAGGCGGTGTCGAGGCGGACGATGACGCTGCCGACGAGGGTCGCCTTGTCCGGGAAGTGCCGGTACAGCCACCCCCGGGACACCCCCGCCGTCTCGGCGACCTCGAGCACGGTGGTCGCGCGGATCCCCTTGTCCCGCAGACATTTCTCGGCGGCATCCAGCAACCGTTCCCGCACCGTCGTCGCTTCGGCTTCCGTGCCCATCGCGCCTCCGCACCGGTCCCGGTCCGGTGCCGGGACACGACCGCGACGATACCCGCAGTAGACAGTTTTCGAGATCTGTTCACACCGAGGGAAAACATGTTCTAGATTGGCGGCACCGCGCCGGAACCGCTCCGGCAGCAGGATCGAGGAGCTGACGCATGCCGGCACCGACCACGGCCGTCATCGGAGCAGGAATCAGCGGGCTGACGACCGCAAAGATGCTGGGCGACTACGGCATTCCGTACACCTGCTTCGAGACCTCCGACCGCATCGGAGGCAACTGGGCATTCGGGAACCCGAACGGTCACAGCAGCGCCTACCGGTCGCTGCACATCGACACCTCGAAGCATCAGTTGTCCTTCAAGGACTATCCGATGCCCGACGAGTATCCGGATTTCCCGCATCACACCCAGATCAAGGCATACCTGGACGGTTACGCCCGCGCGTTCGATCTCGAGAAGAACATCGAGTTCCGCAACGGTGTGGTGCACGCCGAACCCGTCGAGAGCGGCGGCTGGGACCTCGACCTCGAGGACGGCAGCACCCGGCACACCGACTTCCTCGTCGTCGCCAACGGCCATCACTGGGATCCGCGGATGGCCGAGTTCCCCGGCGAGTTCACCGGCACCGAAATCCATTCCCACCACTACATCGACCCGCAGACCCCGCTGGACTTCACCGGACGGCGCATTCTCGTCGTCGGCCTCGGCAACAGCGCCGCGGACATCGCCGTCGAACTCTCGTCGAAGACCCTCGGCAACGAGGTCACCCTCTCCACCCGGTCGGGTGCGTGGATCGTGCCGAAGTACATCGCCGGCAGACCCGCCGACAAGTACTACCGCACCAGCCCGTACGTTCCGCTCGCGTGGCAGCGCAAGGCCGCGCAACTCGGCCAGCCGCTCCTGTCCGGCCGCCCCGAACGGTACGGTCTGCCCACCCCGAATCACCGCTTCTTCGAAGCACATCCGACACAGTCGGTGGAACTGCCGCTGCGCCTGGGTTCCGGTGACGTGACGCCGAAACCAGATGTCCGCCTCCTCGACGGCCGGACGGTGCATTTCGAGGACGGGACATCCAGCGAGTTCGACATCATCGTCCACGCCACCGGCTACAACATCACGTTCCCCTTCTTCGACGAGGACTTCATCAGCGCGCCGGGCAACCGCATCGACCTGTACAAGCGGATCTTCGCACCCGGCATCGACGATCTCGCGTTCGCCGGGTTCGCACAGGCGACCCCGACACTGTTCCCGTTCGTCGAATCCCAGGCGCGGCTCATCGCCGCATACGCGGCGGGCCGCTACCGGCTGCCGCCGATCGCCGACATGCGGCGGGTGATCGCCGAGGACCAGCAGAAGTACACCGGTCACATGCTCGACCGGCCGCGGCACACCCAGCAGGTCGACTACTTCCTCTACGAGCACGACCTGCGCACCCGCGAAATACCGGAGGGTGCCGCCCGCGCGGATCTCGTGGCCGCCGCACCGCCCGACGACCGGTGCCCGTCATCCACCGAATCGTCCTCCTACCGCAGCGTCGCCTTCGATTCGTCCGGAACCCCGTGCGACGCCTGGTATTTCCGCGCCTCCGACGACCGCCTCGCGAACGACCGGGGCCGGCCGATCGTGGTGATGGCACACGGGCTCGGCGGCACGAAGGACTCCGGATTGCAGCCGTTCGCGCAGCGGCTCGCCGACGCCGGACTCGACGTGTTCGCATTCGACTATCGCGGGTTCGGCTCCTCGGGTGGCGCGGTGCGTCAGCGTGTCGACGTGGCCGATCAGCTCGACGACTACCGGGCCGCGCTGTCGGCCGCGGCCGCACTCGACGGAGTCGATCCCGGCCGGGTCGCGTTGTGGGGCGTGTCCCTGTCGGGCGGACACGTGCTCGCGGTGGCCGCCGGCCGCACCGACGTCGCCGCGGTGGTGTCGATGACCCCGCTCGTCGACGGCCGCGCCGCCGCGGTGACCGCGCTGCGTCACCACAGCGTCCGCACGCTCGCGCGCTCGGCCGCGACCGGTCTGCGCAGCCGCGTCGGCGCACTCACCGGGCGGACCGGCACCACGATCGCGGTCGTCGGCCGCCCCGGCGAGACGGCGGCACTGAGCCTGGACGGCTATTTCGAGGACTACACCGGCATCGCGGGACCGACCTGGCGCAACGAGATCGACGCGAACATCACGATGCAGCTCGGGTCGTACCGGCCTGCGAAGCAGGCGAAGAACGTGCGCTGCCCGGTGCTGATGCAGATCGCCGATTTCGATCGCAGCGCACCCCCGCACTCCGCAGCGCTCGCCGGGTTCGCCGCCCGCGCCGAGGTCCGGCACTATCCGTGCGACCACTTCGGTCTCTACGCCGGTCACCGCGGATTCGACGCTGCGGTCGAACACCAGATCCTGTTCCTCTCCCGCCACCTCGGAACCGTCCCGGACGAGGCCGCCGAGGTCGCGGCAGCCGCCCCGGAACCGGCCCGCGGCCGGCACGCCGCCCCCACGACACGAAGGTAGGACGATGGCCGAGACCGTCCAGCAGGTACTGCGCGAGCGCCTCGACGACACCACCGTCGCGCTCGTCCACGGCGACCGCACCTGGACCTGGCAGGAACATCTGGGCGAGGCGTCGACGCAGGCCGCCGCACTCCTCGCCATCGCCGATCCGGCTCGGCCCGTGCACGTGGGCACCCTGCTCGGCAACACCCCGGACATGCTCACCGCGATCGCCGCGGCCGGCCTGGGCGGGTACGTGCTGTGCGGCATCAACACCACCCGCCGCGGGGACGGTCTCGCCCGGGACATCCGGCGGGCCGATTGTCAGATCGTCGTCACCGACGCCGAACACCGGCCACTGCTCGACGGCCTCGACCTGACCGGCGTGCGGGTGTTCGACACCTCGACACCGGAATGGGCCGAGCTGGTCGCGTCGGCCGGGGAACTGACCCCGCACCGCGAAGCTGCGGTCATGGACACGTTCATGATGATCTTCACGTCCGGCACCAGCGGTGACCCGAAACCCGTGCAGGTCGCGCACCTCACGGTGCTCTTCTCCGGACGCAACCTCGTCGACCGGTTCGCCGTCACCGGCGACGACGTCTGCTATCTGTCGATGCCGCTGTTCCACTCCAACGCGATCGTCGCCGGGTGGAGCGTCGCGATCAACAGCGGGGCGGCGATGGTGCCGGTGTCGTTCTCGGCGTCGCGCTTCCTCGACGACGTCCGCCGTTACGGCGTCACCTACATGAACTACGTGGGCAAGCCTCTCGCCTACGTTCTCGCCACACCCGGAAAACCCGACGATCACGACAATCCGCTGCGGGTGGCGTTCGGCAACGAGGCCACCGACCGCGACATCGCGGAGTTCTCGCGTCGTTTCGACTGCACGGTGTTCGACGGATTCGGGTCGACGGAACTGGCCATCATCATCACGCGCGAACCGGGCACCCCACCCGGGTCGATCGGCCGCGGTCTCGACGGTGTCGCCGTCTACGATTCCGACACCCTCACCGAGTGCGAGCCGGCGGAGTTCGACGAGAACGGCGCATTGATCAACGCGGACAAGGCAATCGGTGAACTCGTCAACACACACGGCGGCGGATTCTTCTCCGGCTACTACAACGATCCGGAGGCCACCGGCGAGCGGATGCGCGGCGGCATGTTCTGGTCGGGCGACCTCGGCTACAAGGATGCGGACGGGTGGATCTATCTGGCCGGACGCACCGCCGACTGGATGCGCGTCGACGGCGAGAACCTCGCCGCCGCCCCGATCGAACGGATCCTGCAACGCCTTCCCGCCCTGAACCGGGTCGCCGTCTACGCGGTGCCCGACGACACCGTCGGCGATCAGGTGATGGCGGCGATGGTCCTGCAGGATGATGCCGACCTCTCCCCCGCCGAATTCGAGCAGTTCCTCGCCGCGCAGTCCGACCTGTCGCCGAAGGCGTGGCCACGCTGGGTGCGCATCGACCGCGACCTGCCGGTCACCGCGACGAACAAGATCCTCAAGCGCGAACTGAAAGCACAGGGCGTCACCGCGGGCGGTGGTGCGCTGTGGCAGCGGAAGAATCGCACGCACTTCGAGGAGGTCGCACTGAGCGCCACGCCCGGAACGCGTGACCGGCACTCGTAGGACGCGACTGCACTGTCCAGATCTCCGCGGTCACCGCAAACCGACCGAAACTGGCACGAGCACCCTCCTCGGCGTACACTGCCGTGACGCGGGTCACACCACACCCGCGGTGGCTGCCCCACGTCTTTCGCGAAACGCAGTCTTTCGCACAACGCATTCGCGGGGGGACCAGAGAAGTAGAGGTGCTGCTCACATGGCGATGGAACCCCTTGCCCGTTGCACTCAGTTCCGCACCAGCGACCTCGAGGTCATCCGCGATGTCGGCGCCCGCCTCCTGGTTCCCCACAAGGTGCAGGCCGTGGGTGCGGTGTCCCCGAATGCACGTATGAACGCCGCCAATCTCGGCCACATCACTCTGGCGTATCTGAAGTACGAATCCCGCATCACGCTGGAAGCACCGACGACCGAGGCGCAGTACTTCTTCACTCTGCCCCTGACGGGAAGGGCGGAAGCGCGGCGCGGCCGGCACGAAACCGCTGTGTCGATACCGAACCACGGCGTGGCCTATCGTGCGGACGACCCCTCGATGATCGCCCTGAACCCCGACTACAGCATGTTCTTCGTGCGCATCGAGCGTCATGCCCTCGAGCGGCAACTCGAAGGTTTGCTGGGCCGCGAGATCAAGGCGCCGCTGTGCTTCGACTTCTGTATGGACCTGTCGACCCCGTCGCTGCACACCTGGGTCGACAGTGTCAGGCTGTTGCAGGCCGAGATGGAACGCGACGCGGAGACGGGGCACCAGCCGCTGCTGGTCGCACGAGTCGAAGAGCTGGTGATGACAGGCCTGTTGGTCGGCCAGCCGCACAACTATTCCGAGCAGCTGCTCAGCACACACGGACCGGCGCGGCCGCGCGTCGTGAAGCAGGCGATCGACCTGCTCGAACAACAGCCGGAAGAACCATGGACGATCTCCGAACTCTCCCGTGCGATCGGGGTCAGCGCCCGGACGCTGCAGTCCGGGTTCCAGCGCTACGTAGGCGTATCCCCGACCACCTATCTGCGTGAAGTCCGCCTTCAGCGTGTGCACGCGGAACTCTGCAACCCGGAGGTGCAGACGTCCGTCTCGGACAGCGCGTTCCGATGGGGCTTCACGCACCTCGGTCGCTTCGCCGCGGCCTATCGCAGCAAGTTCGGCGAGACACCGTCCGAGACTCTGCGCAACAGGGACCCACAGGGCTCCCTGTCGCCGACGTGGTGAAGCCGGCGTCGACGCGGCTTCCGAACTCGTTGCGCAATCCGGCCAGACCCTGCGCCGGGCGGATATTCCTCCACCTGTGATCCACCTAACATTTTCTCCACGCGAGCGGGAACCCGTCGAAACGAAGGCGAGCACGTAGCCGGAATTCCCGTCCGGAGAAGAAGGAGAGGGATCCACATGTCCGTCATCAGCGTCGAGCCCCCCGCAGCCCGTTCGACACACCTCGCATCACCCGCGGCACTCACGGTGAACGAATTCGACAGCGAGGCAATCGAATTCCTTCTCGCAGGCGAGATCGTCGGCGACGACGGCGCCGCGGTGACCGGTGCCGTCGTCGGAGTATGGGGCGTGCTCCTCGACGCCGAACCCGAGGGATCCTTCGAGATCCTGGCGCACGGTTCGCGCGCCGCTACCGATGCGATCGAGATCCACGTCAGCGCACCCGGATACGACCGGTGCACGGTCTCGCTGGTCGTGGACGACACGGCCCCGACCCACAAGGCAGAGGTAGCAATTCGGCCGTCTCGCCTCAGGGACGGCACACTCGTCGTCCTGCACACCTTCGAACTGAATCGGACTCCCGGATAGCGGGAATCGGACCATCACGAATCCGCTGCAGCATCTTTCGCCGCAACGCGGCCTGCACACACCAAGCACGACAGTAAGGGATACGACATGCCACAGCTTGCGCGATCGGAATGGTACGACCTCACGCGGGATATGAACTGGACACTTCGCTACGTCGAGGAAGACCAGGCATGGCCGCAGGTCCAGTCCAACAGTTACGGAATCCCGACGGAGCAGTGGTGGATCTGGGACGAACCGTACAAGATCACCTACCCGGAGTACGTCCACAACCAGGTCGGCAAGGACACCTCCGTCTACGCGGTCAACTCCATCCTGGCCCGCTCCGCGATGTACGAAAACCTCGACCCCGGATGGAAGTCGGCGATCCTGGCGCACTACGGCGCCATCGCGGTTCCCGAATACCTGGCAGGAACCGGTGAGGCCCGCATGGGCCGGTTCGGCCGGTCGGCCGCGTGGCGGAACATGGCCACCTACGGGACGCTCGACGAGACCCGGCACGGCCAGATCCAGACCTTCTTCCCCCACGGACTCCTGTCGAAGGAACCCCGAGCGGACTGGGCGCACAAGGCATTTCACACCAACGAATGGGGTGTGATCGCAGCACGCAGCCTCTTCGACGACATGTTCACCGCCAACGACGCCGTCTCGACCGCGATCCAGCTGACCTTCACCTTCGAGACCGGCTTCACCAACCTGCAGTTCCTCGGCATGGCCGCCGACGCGATGAAGGTCGGTGACGTCGACTTCGCATCGTTGATCTCGTCGATTCAGACGGACGAGGCCCGGCACGCCCAGCAGGGCGAACCGACGATCAAGGTCCTCATCGCCAACGGTCGAGCGGACGTCGCGCAGAAGCTCGTCGACCACATGTTCTGGCGCACCTGGCACATCTTCGCCCTGCTGACCGGCCTGTCGATGGACTACTACACCCCGCTCGAGCACCGCAAGCACTCGTTCAAGGAATTCATGAACGAGATGGTGATCAAGCAGTTCGTGGACCAGTTCCGCGACTTCGGTCTCGAGGTGCCATGGTACTGGGAGAGCCATTTCCTGCAGGAGCTGGACTGGTACCACCACGGTCTGCATCTCGGGGTGTGGGGCTGGCGGCCGACCGTCTGGTGGAATCCCGACGCCGGGGTCTCCCCCGAGGAACGGGATTGGCTCGAGGAGAAGTATCCCGGCTGGAACGACACGTTCGGCAAGGTGTGGGACGCCATCACCGAGAACATCCGCGCCGGCAAACCCGAACTGACCCTGCCGGAAACGTTCCCGATGGTCTGCAACATGTGCCAGATCCCGCTCGTGAACCCGGCCGGCCACCTGGTCGGCAAGCTCGACAGCCCCGAGCCTCTGATCCTGGACACCGACGGCCGGCGCCGGCTCTTCTGCTCGGAACCGTGCAAGTGGGTCTACGAGCAGAACCCGGAACGCTTCGCCGGGCATCTCAATATCATCGACCGCTTCCTGAGCGGAGTCGTCCAGCCACCGACCATCGAGGGCGCTCTGAACTACATGGGTCTGTCGCCGGCAGAACGGGGACAGGACGCCACGGACTACGCCTGGGCATTCGCCGGACAACCCGGCAGCCGGCAGGCCAGCTGAGAGAAAGGATCTCGACATGGCACTGTTTCCCGTGCAAGGGATCTTCGACGGCGACTTCGTCGTTCTGCTCGTCCCGATCGACGACACGGACCCGATGTCGGTCGTCGCCGAGAAGGTGGCGTACCACGCCGCCGGCCGCCGCGTCGCAGCCCAGCCCCGACCCCTGCAGGTCCGGTTCCAGGGCCGGGTACTCGCCGACACCGCCACCGTGACCGATGCGGGAGTGGGCCCGCTCGACGTGCTGCAGGTGGGATACCGATGAGCGCCCCCGAAGTCGGCTGGACCGACGCACTCGAAACCGACGAACTGTGGGAAGGCGACATCCTCGACGTGGAGGTCGAAGGTGAGCAGATCCTGCTGGTCCACCACAACGGCGGCGAGATCCTGGCCTTCCAGGGCATGTGCCCGCACCAGGAAGTGCTGCTCGCCGACGGTGAGTGGAACGACGAAGCAGGCACCCTCGAATGTCCCGGACACAAATGGGAATTCGACATGCGCACCGGGGAAGGACTCAACCCCACCGGCTGCAAGCTCTTCCGCTTCCCCGTCCGTGTCACCGACGAGCAGATCCAGGTCTGTATCCCGAACGACGGCAAACGCCACTACAACCGCGCCAACGAGAGCTAGAAGGCGGAGATGACAGACCTGACACCCAAAATGGTCGGACCGCTCATGCGCGGCCTCGACATGGACCTCGCCGATGCCGTCGCCGACGCGATCATCGCCGACAACCCGGACTCGGACGTTCGAGTGTCCGACGAGGGAGGGTACGTCCGCATCCAGGTACCCGAATACTGCCGGCTCACCCGGCAGAGCCTCGAACTCGAACTCGGACGGGACTTCCCGCTGGTCGAACTCGAACCGGCGCTGAGCGGATTCGCCGGTCGCATGAAGCAGGTCGAAGACGACGAGATCGTCTGGTTTCTGGAAAGGAAAGATTGAGATGGCATCGAACGCGCGAATCAAGGCCAAGCCCAAGACCTGGAGCCTTCTCGGCGACGTGCGCCGCAAGCCGTCACCCTACGAGGTCGTCACCTCCAACTTCCACACCCATTTCCGTCGTGATCCGCAGCCGTTCGAACACCCGGGCATGCCCCTCAACGGCTGGTACCTGCAGCACCGGGAAGGATCACCCTTCCAGGTCGACGACTGGGAGCAGTTCCGCGACCCCTACAAGCTCACCTACAAGGACTACGTCGCCTCACAGGACGAGCGGGAAGTGTTCGTCGACAAACTCATCGACCAGCACGAACACGCGGAGTCGGCTCCGAATCTGAACCCGGAATGGGTCGCAACGCTCGAACGCTTCCTCGTACCACTGCGCTTTCCGCTGCACATCCTGCAGATGACGGGTCTGTACGTCGGCCAGATGGCACCGTCCTCGTTCATCACCAACTGCGCCAACTTCCAGGCCGCGGACGAGATGCGTCGCATCCAACGCCTCGCCTACTGGACGAAGGTTCTGGCGAACGCTCACGAGGACCGGCTCGCGTCCACCGAGGTCGCGCGGACCGCCTGGGAACAGGACCCTCTGTGGCAGCCGCTGCGCGAGGCCCTGGAACGGCTTCTGATCGCCTACGACTGGGGTGAGAGCTTCGCGGCCCTGAACCTCGTGGTCAAGCCGCTGCTCGACACCCTGCTCAACGTGCAGTTCGCCGCGCTCGCCGGGCAGAACGGCGACGAGTTCCTGCGGAGCCTGTTCACCGACTTCGGCGAGGACAGCAAGCGTAGTCAGACCTGGTCGGCCGCCCTCGTCCGATACTCCCTCGAACGCGACCCCCAACTGAAGGACGTGCTCCTCTCCTGGATCGCACAGTGGCAACCGCTCGTGCTCGACGCCGTCGACAGCCTCGGCCGGATGCTCGAGAAGGCACCCCAGCCGATGGCGGCCGTCGACCTGACCGAAGCCGTCACCGCCGCACAACATCGGTACCTGCAGGCATGCGGCCTCCTGGATCCAGCCGAGGACGAACAGTGACATCCGTATTTCGAGTACGAGTGACGCCGGGCGACGCGGAATTCAAGATCCGTGAAGGAGAGAGAATCCTTGCCGCCGCCCGTCGATCCGGAGTCTGGCTGCCTTTCGAATGCGGCTGGGGCGCGTGCGGGACCTGCAAGCTCACGCTCACCGAGGGTGAGATCGATCCGCTGTTCGACACCGCACCGGCGATTCATCCGCGGGACGAGAGGCGGAAACGGATCCTGGCGTGCCAGAGCGCGGCCTGCTCGGACCTCGTCGTCAAGGCGACTTGGACCGACGAGTCCCCGCGCGCTCATCTCGGCACCGGCGACTACACCGCGCAGTTGGAGCAGGTGGACGAACTCGGCCCCGACATCCACCGCTTCCGATTCCGGCTCGATCGGCCGGCCGAGTATCGGGAAGGACAGTTCGCACTCCTCGAACTCGGCCCGGACCTGCGACGCTGCTATTCGATGGCGGCCACGTCCGGAGATCATCAGGTCGAGTTCATCGCCAAGCGCTACGACGGCGGTGCCGGGAGCGAACGGCTCTTCTCCCTGCCGCTGGGTTCGGTTGTCCCGATGGAACTGCCGTACGGCGACATGTGGCTACGACAGGACACGCTGCCCATCGTTCTGATCGCCGGTGGCACAGGGGTTTCGGCGATCCTCGCGCTTGCGCAGCAACTGGCGGCGGCCGACGACCCCCGGCCCGTGCGGGCCTTCTACGGTGCGGGATCCGTCGACGAACTCGTCGGGAGATCGGAACTGGCGCATCTCCTGGCAGGGCTGCCGAACGGTCGCCTGCACGCCACAACATCGACTCCGTGCGCGGACGACTCGACGCCCAGCGGCTATGTCACCGACGCGCTCGCCGCACACGCCGACAGTCTCACCGGGGCGCGCATCTACCTGGCCGGACCACCGCCCATGGTCGATGCGGTCCTGCAGCTGCTGAGCACGAGCGGCCACCCGCTCGACACCATCCACTACGACCGTTTCGGGTGACCCGACTCGGCACCCGGGAGCCGGCGACGTCGTTCGCGGCCCGTCCACCTCCGATCTCAGGGCATAAGCCGATGTCACGGGCATATGATTGGGGCATTCGACCAACCCCGGTTTGATGGACGAGGCAGCCGATGGCGGAGATCGATCCGCAGGCGACGCAGCGGAAGGACCCGCCGCGAATCGTGGCCGAACTGATCGCGGCCGGGTTCGAGGACGTGCACGAAATCGGCCGGGGTGGATTCGGCGTCGTCTACCGGTGTCGGCAGCCCGCGCTCGACCGCACCGTGGCCATCAAGGTGCTGACCTCGGAACCGGACCCCGACAACCTCGAACGCTTCCTGCGTGAGCAGCGTGCGATGGGCCGACTGTCCGGCCACCCGAACATCGTCACCGTCCACGAGGTCGGTGCCACCGCATCCGGTCAGCCGTACATCGTGATGGAGTACCACCGCCGCAACTCGCTCGAAGCCCAACTCCGAGCGCAGGGACCCCTGCGCTGGGAAGACGCCCTCGGGATCGGTGTCAAGATCGCCGGCGCGCTGGAGACCGCACACCGCATGAACATGCTGCACCGGGACGTCAAACCGGCGAACATCCTGCTCACCGACTACGGGGAGCCGCAGCTGACCGACTTCGGGATCGCGCGGATCGCCGGGGCCTTCGAAACCTCCGACGGCGCGATCACGGGATCTCCGGCGTTCACCGCCCCGGAGGTGCTCTCCGGACAACCCCCCACCCGCTCCGCCGACGTGTACGGGCTCGGCGCGACCCTGTTCTGTGTGATCACCGGGCACGCGGCGTACGAGCGGCGCCGCGGCGAATCGGTGGTCGCCCAGTTCCTCCGGATCACCGGCGGTCCGGCGCCGGACCTGCAAGGCGGTATCGACATCCCCGATGACGTCTGCGCTGTGATCGAGCGCGCGATGGACCGGGATGCGACCACACGCATCGGCACGGCAGCCGAACTCGGCGAGCAGTTGCGAACGGTCCAGCAGCGTCACGGGCTGCCGGTGGACGAGCTTGCGGTGCCCGAGATCGGTGATTCAGTCGGCTCCGGCACCACTCGTTTCGGTTCCACCACCGGCTCCGGTTATCGCCGGCGCACCGGTTCGGGGCCGCTGACCCCTCCGGTGCCCGCCACGCGACTGCGTCCTCCGTCCGCAACTCGTCCCCTGGTGGTCCGTGAGCGACTGCTGCAGCTGCTGCGTGCGGGCGGGCAGCGCACGCTGACGGCCATCACCGCTCCACCCGGGTTCGGCAAGACCACCCTGGCCGCACAGTGGTCGCGTGAACTTGCCGGCACCGGCGTCCAGGTGGCCTGGCTGTCCGTCGACAACGACGACAACAAACCCCTGTGGCTCCTGGCGCATCTGGTCGAGTCCCTCCGCCGGGTGCGGCCGGACCTCGCCCAGGACCTCGGCGCGGTTCTCGAGGAGCACGGCGACGGCGCAGCTCAGTACGTGTTCACCACGCTGATCAACGAGCTTCAGCAGTCCGGGGAGCAAGTCGTCCTGATCATCGACGACTGGCACAGAATCTCCGACCCCGCGGGCACCGCTGCGATGGCGTTCCTGTTGGACAACGCCGATCCCGGTCACCTCCGGGTGATCGTGACCAGCCAGGCCCGCACCGGACTGCCCCTCAGCCGCATGCGGCTGCGCGACGAGCTGATCGAGGTGGACGCTGCCGCCCTGCGGTTCGACCAAGCGGAGGTGCGACAGCTGCTGGTCGAGCGGGCCGGACTGCGCCTGACCGACGAGGACGTCGACGCCCTGACCCGCGCGACCGGCGGCTGGGTGGCGGCGCTGCAATTGGTCTCGCTGTCCCTGCGCGACAGCGACGACCCGGCGGACCTCATCCACGGAATCACCGGCAGCCACCATGCGATCGGGGAATACCTCGCCGAGAACGTCCTCGCCACACTCGAACCCCGAATACTCGAATTCCTGCTCGCCACGTGCATTTGCGAATTCGTTTCCGCCGAGCTGGCAACCGCGCTCACCGGCGAGACACGATGCCAGTCGCTGCTCGAGGAGATCGAGGACCGAGGCCTGTTCCTACGCCGAATGGACAAGGAGCGCACTTGGTTTCGCTACCACCACCTGTTCCGGGAGTTCCTGCAGCGCCGGATCGAACGCGAGACACCTGACCGCGTGACGCAACTGCACCACACCGCGGCCCGGTGGTTCGCCGAACACGAGATCATCCGGGACGCGGTGACCCACGCCCAAGCCGCGGGAGATGAGGAGATGGCCGTCGACCTGGTCGAACGGCACGGCACGATCCTGCTCGAACTGTCCCAGGTGGCATCCGCGGAAGCCCTCCTCGACAAGCTGCCCCCGTCCGTACTGACCACCCGTCCGCGTCTGCAGCTGATGGTGGCCTGGACCGCCGTCCTGTCGAACCGCGTGCGACCCGCCGAGCAGGCCGTCGATGCCGTCGAATCACTTCTCGCCACCGCTTCCCTCGCTGCCGAGGAAGCCGAGGACCTGCGCGCCGAGTGCGGGATGGTGCGAGCGGTCATCGAGGTCCGGTGCGACCGCTTCGACGCCGTCGACGAGCTGATCCGCCCCGCAGTGGCCCGGGCCGGCTCGCTGTCCCCCTGGGTGGTGTCCGCGGCCGCGCACCTCGCCGTCATGGCCGCGGTCTACCGGTTCGATTTCGATGCGGCGGAACGGCTCCAGGAGTGGGCCGAGCCGTATCACGCCCGCAGTCACGGGCCGTACATCCAGACGCAGGGCTACTGCTATCTCGGCATCGCCGCACACGAGCGACTCGACATCACCGCCGCCGAGCAGCGGTTCCGGCAGGCCCTGCGGGTTGCCCGAAGCCAGGGCGACGAGCACTCGGTCGCGGTACGGCTCGCGGAGTCGCTGCTCGGCGAGTTGCTGTACGAGCAGGGCCGCCTCGACGATGCCGAACGTCTCCTCGACGAGGCCTACCTCCTCGACTACGGCGGCGGGAGCGTGGAGTTCAAGGCGGCCCGGTACGCGATCGGCGCCCGGGTCAAGGCCCTTCGGGGCGATCGCGCAGCGGCGGCGCAGCGCCTGGAGTCGGGCGCCCGAGCCGCCCAGGCGCTGACGTTGCCCCGGCTGAGGGCCCGGATCGAGGACGAACGTGTGCGGTTGGGCCTGCCCCCGGCCGCGGGTGTGCCGCCGCCCCCACCGATCACCCATGCGCAGCGACGACGGCCCGTCCACGGGGTCGACGCGCTCACCGCCCAACTCGACGAGTCCGTCGCCATCCGGGCACTGCTCGACGAAGGCACCTCGGCGGCAACGGAACTGGCGTGCATCTGGGCACAGGAGTGGGTGGACATGCTCGCCGATGCCGGCCGACCGCGGGCGCTACTGCAGGCTCGCCGACTGCTCGTGGACATCCTCGCCGCGGCCGGACGCACCGGCGAGGCGAAGGGGTTGCTCGCGACGATCACCGCACAGTGCGCCACCCTCGGCATCGTGCGCTACCTGCTCGACGGCGGGCCGCATCTGAGGGCGTTGCTCGAGGATCTGCGCGCGGACCACGAGGCCGGACGGTGGCACGACGACTGGCCCGCGGTGCCCGACCGATTCTGGGACGCGCTGGGTCCGACCGAACCCTGATGCCTTGCGTCACGCGCACATTGCGTCGTCTGCGCGCGATGCGCCTGTAACGCACGTCGGATCCTCTGCGATGACATTTCATCAGCCACGCACAGAGGACGAGACAATGAGAAGGATCCATGTGTGGCTCGCGATGCTCGCACTCATCGCGGGGATCGGACTGATCAGCCCGACCGCGTCCGCCGCAACGCCCTATTGCGGCATCTACTGGGGTTCGCAGGACAAGTCGAACCCGACGATGGTCACCTCACCGGTCACCGCGGTCCGCTCGGGCCGGCACGAGTGTTTCGATCGGATCGTCGTCGACCTCGCCGGGCCCGCGGCCGGCTATCGCGTCGGCTACGTCCCCGCGGTGTACGAGGACGGGTCCGGGTTCTTAG
>Ga0180215_1000402_pt1 | contig 56279 bp, 54 predicted proteins | sample eDN3rd37CBELigBY_FD_128871 | JGI IMG/M metagenome (GOLD analysis project Ga0180215, IMG submission 128871) | Enriched backyard soil microbial communities from Emeryville, California, USA - eDNA 3rd pass 37_C BE-Lig BY (version 2) (version 2) | ecosystem: Environmental > Terrestrial > Soil >... | reverse complement strand
TTGAGCGACTGAATGCATGTCCGATCGCGTATCTCCCACTTGGCACACTTGAATGGCATGGACTTCACTTGCCTCTTGGTTCGGACGGCTTGCAGTCAAAAGGCTTCTTCATGAGACTAGCAGAGCGTATAGGCGGGATCGTGCTTCCGATGCTGTTCCTCGGTCCCGATATACGAGTAACTCAAGACGGTATGGACTATATCGGAATGGACGCTCGCAGCTTCAAGGAAGAACATCCTCAGCAGTTGGAGGGTTCCGCCTACTACGTAGACGAAGCTTTGTTTATTAACATCTTGGAAACGACAATAGGGAATCTCGCACGAGCGGGATTCAAGATCGTCGTCGCACACGGCCACGGACCATCGACGAATACGATCAAGAGTACGAAGGAGAGATTCGAGCAGCAGTTCGGGATCAAGCTGTACCATCTATGGGAATTAGGCGAGGAAGGCAATGATGGCATCATGACCGATCATGCGGCGTATAACGAGACCTCACTCATGATGGGACTGTACCCTGAGTTAACTAGTATAGAGAAGCTTGACGATGATGCTGCGATGGTAGGAATATGGGGAGACGATCCACGTACCACCTCTGCGGAAGAAGGCAACAGGATCATCGAGCATAACCTGAAGATCGTGAGCAGCAGGTTGCAGGAACAGTTGGCACAGATGATGTGGCGGCCGCGGACGATGAATTATACTCATACTCTGAGGCTGTGGAAGAGCTAGTAATCCTAGAAGGGTCGCACACGTGATAAGCAGCGAATAAGCAGCGCCATGTTCCCCTAGGATACATGGCGCTGCACGCGTGTTGTTATCGGAACAGGACACAATTCCCTGATTCACGATAATATGTGATGAGCTGCTCGATCGGTTCACGTCCACAGTTCAGCTTCACACCGAGACAATCGATGCACAGGAACTGTCGAGCGTTCCGCGTGACGAGCTTCATATAGATCGCGATATCATCCGCGAGAAGAGGCGCACCACAGGTCATGCAGGTTGGTGTGCTGCTGCTCATCTAGATGACCATCTTCGCTCTGACGACGACGCAGTCACGTGCTGGCACGACTGGTGCGAACCGCTCCTTGAATACGCCGAGTTCCTTATGCTCCCAGCAATCATAGATTGACAGAGCTGCGCCGGATGCTGCCGGTATTCCCGCATCCCAGAAGAGAAGCGGGATCTCACGCTTGCTGTCGCTTAGGTTGAAGAATCCGATGGCCAGATCGCCGTCGCTAAGCGCTTTCACAAGCATGAAGACTTCATTCGTATGGAACCAGTTCGGTTCAGGCTTGATGCGGTAAGCGCCGCGTCCTTCGATATCTTGGTTGATCGCGATCAGATCGCGGTTCTGTAAGATATCCTTGGTCACCTGATTCGCACTACGGACGTCGCAGCCGATCATCAGCGGGGATCCCATGATGCTCCACAGCGAGAAGTGAGTCTTATACTCGTTATCGGTACAGCCGCCGATCTTGTTGGCGATGAAGCCGTTGTTACTTCCGCCATACATGCCTACAACCAGCATGTCCATGTCATTATGACAGAATGAGCCAGTATAGCATGCCTTGTCGAGCTGCGATATGGCGAGATTCTTGATCGAATCCCAGTTGTCTTGGATGTCTCCTGTCGAACGGTACATATGAGCACCTGATTCACGGATCCAGCTATATACGTTGTCCTCTCCCCAGTTACAAGCGGAGAACAAGATGTCTCGTCCACTGTTCTTCAGAGCGAGGCTCATTCGCTTGTACAACAGCTCTCCCGACATATTACGAGGCTTGAAGCAGTAATCATACTTCAAGTAATCAACGCCCCATTCTGCGAACTGTTTAGCATCCTGGAACTCATGCTCGAAGCTGCCTGGGAAGCCTGCACATGTATGGGTACCTGCACAAGAATACATCCCGAACTTCAGACCCTTATCATGGATGTAGTCTGCGAGTGCACGCATGCCGCTAGGGAACTTGGCTGGATCTGCTACTAGATTACCTTGCTCGTCCCTCTCTCTTAGACTCCAGCAATCATCGATTACGATGTATTCATAGCCTGCATCCTTGTACCCTTCGGAGACGAAGAGGTCTGCAACATCCTTGATCAACTGTTCATTAATGTCCCAAGTAAAGGTGTTCCACGAGTTCCAACCTAATGCTGGTTTTAGTCCAAGCGGATTTTGGTTGTTCATGTGATGCATTCATCCTTTCTGTAGTCCCGTAGCCCCCTGAATTCGTCTTGTAATATATCAAGATGAGGGGCATGGCGATTATTGGTTTGATATCATCTTTATCTTACATCACGCGGTGATCTATGCCAATCACAAAAGAGTAAGTTCGTATGGAGATGTGTCTGAAAGCTTTCATAAACCAACTAGAAACTATAGGTGTTAAGACTTATCTATCAATGTATATCAGAGATATAAAGACCTAATGGTTCGGTCCTACATAAATCAATATGCTTATTAATTAACCCTATGATTAAAAGAAAATTGTCGAACTTTTCAAACGAATATAGTATAGTGATTTATAGTATAGTCATAAAAATCACGATTCAGAACTCATGCTTAAGGGGTGTCTGCACCATGAAGCCGAACGCCTGTATCAATCTGCTGATCCCGTATCTCGACGGAGCTTATTACGGTACGATATTCACGACTTTACATGAAGAAGCGAAGAAGAGAAATTCACTGTTATATACGATACAATCGACCGCCAGTGCCGATGATCCGAAAGCGTTCAACTTCCCACTAGGGGCGGATATCACAGATGGATGGCTACTCATGACGAATCCACAATCCGTGATGCCGGCTGCTCCTGAATTTCTGAAAGCGATCGAGGCTACTGGCAAACCAATCGTCACGATTGGCTACCAAGAGAATTCCATCGCTACTCACTCTGTAACCATCGACAATCGTCGGGCTGCGAAAGAAGCAGTATTACACCTGATCAGGGATCATGGACATCGTCGCGTCGCATACATAGGAAGTAAAGAGCATAACGACTTTATCGAGAGATTTGAGGGTTATTTGGAAGCGCTTCAAGAGGCAGGGATTCCTTTTGACGAAAGCCTGTGCTTTCATTCGAGTGATGCGATGCAGCAAGGGGGGATATCAGCTACCCAGACGATGATCGCTAAAGGGATTGACGTCACAGCCGTCTTCGCCACGACGGATTGGATCGCGATGGCCGTGATTGAGACGTTCCAGGAAGCGGGCTATCGGATACCGGAGGATATCGCCGTCATCGGCTTTGACGACATAGCATCCTCGGCTACCTTCAATCCACCACTTGCAACAGTCCGCCAATCCTTCGATGATCTGGCTACCACAAGTATCGATATCTTGTATCGACTTATTAACGGGGAGACACTTCCAGATTCGGTTACTTACCTGCATACGGAATTGATCAAACGTGCATCGTGTGGCTGTTCTTATGCGTCACATGTCGAGTCGTCTTCTGATGTGCAGAGGAAGTGGGTGCAGTCGGAGACCAATATTAACAAAGTCATTCTAAGTCATCAGCATCTTGCAGGCAACTGGGCCTCAGCGACCCGGAAGGACAGTTTTCATTTTTCTAATCTGTTTCGCGATAACAGCCATTGGGGCTGTCTTGCCTTGTGGGATCCGAACGATAGTGAGCATAGACATCTTGTCATCAAGCAAGTGTTTAGTACAAATGATGCACCACTGCCTCCGATCGATTTGAGAATCCCAGTCGAATCATTTCCGCCACCCGAGTGGATCCAGTATTCGGAAGATCGAGATTTCGTCCGTATTCAAGAGATTCGCAACAAAGAGAAAGATCTGGGCTTCGTCGTCATCGTGGGGCCGATCGATGAACTCGTATTAATCGCTGGAGCGGACATAACTCAGATCAGCTTTACGATTCTCGTAGCAGCCTTAGAGCGTGATGATCTGTTTAACCAGGTTCGATCGATCGCCGAACAGCTGGAGATCGTATCCCGCACGACGAATGATGGTATATGGGATTGGAATCTTCAGGCGAATCAGATTCAGTGGAACGTTCGGACTTATGATATGCTCCACTCGATAGAAGAGACGTTAACGAATGATCCGAAATCGTTCATTAAGCTTATCCATCGCGATGATCTGGATCGCGTTATACAAGCATTTCAGAAGCATGTCCAGGACGGAAGCCCGTTGAAGATCGAGTTCCGTATTCAGGGTACGAATGGAGAACTGCTATGGGTATACGTCGCGGGAGATTCAGTGCGAGATAGTGACGGGAAAAGCATCCGTGTCATCGGCTCGCTGAATAATATTACGGAGAAGAAGCTGGCCGAGCGACAGATCATGCATCTTGCTTACCATGACATCTTAACGGGTCTGCCGAACAGGCTTATGTTCCAAGAGCATTTCGATAAGAGTAAGCAGCACGCGGATCAGGAAGATCACAAGCTTGGGGTATTACTGATCGATCTTGATCGATTCAAGATCATCAATGACACACTCGGTCACCAAGCTGGCGACGAGCTATTACAACAAGTGGCTCTTAAGCTGGAAACCGTCGTACGAACGATCGATCTTGTATCGCATGGTAATGGAGTTAAGCCGACAGTCGCAAGATTAGGTGGGGATGAATTCGTTATCTTGGTACCGCAGGTTCAGACTTCAGAGGAATTACAGTATGTAGCTGGCTGTATCATACAAGAGCTGAAGGATCCATTCATCATCCAAGGGCACGAAGTGTTCACCTCTGCGAGTATCGGGATCAGCACATACCCGGATGACGGCACAGATCTGGATACGCTAAAGCGTTGTGCGGATATCGCGATGTATAATGCGAAGGATAACGGCAGGAATCGACACGAATCTTACAGTAGTCAGATTAACATCCTTACATTAGAACGGCTATCGCTAGAGAACGCGTTACGGAAAGCTCTGGAGCGACGTGAGTTCGAGCTACACTATCAGCCGCAGATTAATCTTGAGGAAGGGAAGATCTTCGGGGTCGAGGCACTATTACGCTGGAATTCCTCTGAGCTTGGATCTGTATCTCCATTCGAATTCATCCCCCTCGCAGAGGAGAACGGACTGATCGTCCCGATCGGGCAGTGGGTGCTCACGGAGGCTTGTCGGCAGACTAGAAGCTGGATCGATCAAGGATTACCGCCTCTGATGATCTCAGTCAATATATCGGCTAGTCAGCTAGAGAAGCATGATTTCGTTGAGATGGTTGAGAAGATCCTGGAAGAGACAGGTCTGTCACCAGAGCTGCTCTGCCTAGAGGTCACAGAGAGTACAGCATTCAAGAACCTAGAGAATAGCCGTGGTAAGCTGCAAGAGCTGAGTGAGCTTGGCGTTCAGATCGCGATCGATGATTTTGGGACGGGCTATTCATCGTTCGCCATGTTAAAGCATCTGCCGATCACGAATATTAAGATCGATCGATCATTCATTAACGATATGGACAACGACCAGGACGACGCTGCGATCGTGAAGGCTGTGATCGCGATGTCGCGCAGCTTGAATCTTACCGTGATCGCGGAAGGGGTCGAGACGAAGGCACAGAAGGATATGCTCATGCAGGATAAGTGCAGCTTGATCCAGGGCTTCTTCTACAGCAAACCATTACGAGCTGACGCGTGTCTGAACTATATTCGACATTTTCAGTGGATAGATGATTGAGTAGGAAAGAGCCGTAAGCGTAATCGCTTGCGGCTCTACTAATTACCTTGATGATGTGATAGGATTCGTGACTTGTTCGTATTCTAGGATTAGCTCCATAAGTCGCTCATCGGCATCGACAACGTCTTGCGAGCATAGGTGGAAGAGCTTCTGGATGCCCACTTGATCTAATGTTCCACTGCTACATCTTGACCGCAGACGATCGTCTGCAAGCCAAGCACGAACACGTGGGATATCCCACTTAGGTGTATCCTTCGACGACGATAATGCGGACACTGCCTCAAGTAAATATTCAGCTTGAAACGGTTTGACGACGAAGGCTTGCGCACCATTATGTATGCTAAGTAGGATGTTCTCGATGCTCCCTCTAGCAGAACAGATGATGATGCGGGCTTCGTGATGTAATCGCCGAATATGTCTCGTAGCATGGATCCCATCCATTCCTTCGGCAAAGTGAAGATCCATGATCACGAAGTCTGGCTTCATCTGCGAGCATAGATCAACTCCTTCCTGAGCGGTTGCCGCTTCGCCGAGCACGATATAACCATGCTTCCCAATGATGTCACGTAGCACCATGCGCATGAAAGCCACATCATCTACGATCAACACGGTATTCGTGGGCGGCATGTCCTCCTTGTCAGATAGCTGTTGGAGCTTATGGGTAATCCGTTGTAAAGTCTTCTCGAACGAATGCTGCTCCACAGATAACTCTCTAATCCTGCCCTGTAACGCCTGTTCGATCCTGGAAGGATCTTGGCATGCCAGGAGCTCACGGATGGCATCTAGACTGAAACCATACGACTTCATCTCGAGGATAAACACCAGATCGTTCAACTGATCCTTCGAATAATATCTGTAACGGTTTTCTTCTTGGATATAGCATGGTTTAAGTAGATCGATCTCATCATAGTATCTGAGCGTATCAACGGATACTTGCACGATCTTAGCGATCTCTCCTATGGAATACATAGGCACATTCCTCCTCCTTGACTATGTTCTCGAACATGTTCGTTAACCATATCCTACACTCTGGAGTTACTCGAGAGTCAATACTAGTAGAGAAATTCGGTGATACAATAAAAGTAGGAGCAAGCTTCGCCAAAACTTGCTCCTACTACATAGGTCGTTCATTCCGTCTGATGCTCGTAGACGATTCCTCGTATGCGTTCTTCACTTAGGCGATACTGTTCTGATAGTGTGGGAATGCGTATCCCTGCTAGATATTTCATATAGATCTCGCGGTTCCTCTTGCGTAATTCTTCACGTGTACCTGTCGTGGATCCCCAATCTCTTCGCTCGGTCTGCGGAATATACAGATGCTGCCCGGTCACATATTTCTGTATCTCCTTAACGAGACTTTCGGGTAGAACATCTCTAGCGTTTACATAACGTTTTCCCATAGGCCACTCTTATCCGATCACTTTAGTCATACGTATGGTATTCATCAGGAAGTCTTGGAATCCCTCTCTGACCAATATGGCTAACGTCTCTGGATGCCTCAAAGACATCGAGGTGATGACATGTTCTATCTGTAGCTGCTTCATCGACGAGAGGGCAGCACGGATGAGTCGCATCTGCCCATCGATATCTTGTCGATATCGCGGTCTGATGTGAACGCCGAAGGCATTGGCGAGGGGCTGTTGCTCGGGTTCCGTGTAAACTCTATAATACGCGAATCCTGCAATGAGACCCTCTTCATCGCGCAGTGTTATGATGACTTTATCTGGAGTGTTCTCCGTATACAATAGCTGGAATCGATATGCTGCAGCTTCTTCTCCATCTTCTACAAGCAGTTGTCTAAGCTGCTCGAGATCGATGTCTGGTTCGGCCGTGATGTGAGTTAAATCGAGCGAAGTTGGTTCATCCCAATCCCGTACTATGAATGAGGAGTTAAATGTAGCGAACTCATCGGAGACGAATCCGTACCGCTCCATCCACGATAACTCTGGGTTGCGGATCTGGCCGAACTCTGTGTATGCAAAGTAGAATAGCTTGCTTCCGCCAGCCCCCTTCACTTCATTGCTACATCGCTGGAGTAATTCGTTCATGAGCAGTGGGTTATCTTCTGCAATGCCATACTCGATCACACCATTATGCGTCGTCTCGCTGAACGTTACTCCCATGAAGCCTATGATCTGTCCATCCTTCTCACCGATGAATCCCCGCTTGCTGCTGGTTTCCTGATCAGCGTGTGGTTCTGATATATACGCCTCCCTCATCATGTCAGCTGATGCAATTCCCCAACGATCATCCTTGTAGTAGTTTTTCCTCGTGTCGTAGATGAGATTGCGGATCAACTTGAAATTGTCGTCTTCACGCACTCTCCTGATCTGATAGCCTGTGTCTTTCATATTCACATTTTCCTTTCCTATGAGATACTCCTATTATGTCAACGTTAAGGCGGAACCGAAATATCAATCATTTATATACAAAAGTATGAACACCAGCAGTCGAGACCCAATCATGTGTCTACGTCAATTGTTGTACCATTCGAAACACACCAAGTGCCCCAACGGCTTTCCGAATTCATAGAAACTAGATCGAGAGAAAATGTTGAAAAAATGTGAAATCTATGAAACAATATAGGGAAATATAGGAATATGCTAGAGAGAAAATGTCGTCTCGTTATGTATAATGGTCCATATATGTATGCGCTCTCATCACACTATTCAATCATACTACAACACCCTATCATCACACGACTGTATCAAACATTCTACCAACATTCTACCAACATTCAATCACACTATCATTCTATCAAGCCGCAGCAGTTGATCCCATCCCGCATCCTTTCAACCACTGTTATGGACATACTTCATCGCGATCTCATTAACCCTACTAACAAAGATTAGCTAGACCTCGTCTGCTGCTTCGGATCACAGTAACCTATGGTTATATTACCCGCCATGTCCTAAGACATCAGGGTATGTAACAATATATTTTGTTAGGGGTTGGTAAGTAATGAAGAAAGTAAGGAAGCTCATGCTCACTGTGGTGATGTTGACCTTGATGATGGCAGTCGTCATCCCGGCCAATATGCCAGCGTTTGCTTGGAACGGCACGCCGATGTCCAAGCTTCATGTGAGTGGCAATCAGTTGGTGAACGGTAATGGTGAGGTCGTGCTGTTAAGCGGCTGGCACCAGCCTACCGGAGCTTACTGGACGTATCAGGACAGCAACTATTACCTGAATCGCAACGGAGGTAATCGGCATGCAGCAACATTAGAGTATCTGAAAGACATCACGGATACGTTCTCTGACACATCTCCTAAGTATGGTAATGATCATGGGTGGTATATGAACCAAGTTCGTCTATTCATCGATCGTCAGGACATGGGGGATGTCGCAGCAGGTACTTATAACTTCGCAGGACTCCAAGCGGTTACGCAAAATGTCATCATCCCGTATATCCAGTATGCAAGAACCAAAGGCGTCTATGTCACGCTCGGACTTGACTTCACGCTGGCGAATAATCAGGCGACGACGCAATCGAATCTCGATAAGTTTAATGAGATCTGGGGCTATCTCGCTTCCCGTCCAGAGATCCGCAGTGCGGATAACGTCATGTTCGAATTAATCAACGAACCCGTTAGCGCGTATGCGAATGGTCGTTGGGGTGGACATCCTGGAGACCCGGACTTCGTCGCCTTCTGGAACTCGCTGAGAAACTTCCAGAACTCGATGATCACGACGATTCGTAATCAAGGTGCGGATAACGTCATCTGGGCTGCAGGGCTTGGATGGGATCAGTTCTACCAGCTGTGTGCATCTCATCCTCTGTCTGATCCGTTGAACAACCTCGGTTATGCCGTTCACTGGTATCCGGGGTACGGGGCACATGACGATTATTGGACGCTGAAGCAGCAATGGGACGACAACATCAAGCCATGTGCGGATCATTATCCGATCAACATCACCGAGACGACATGGTATAACTGGCTTCCGGGAGATCCGGACTACTGGACATTATTCGATGGCTCGAGCCAAGGCTTCGGTAAGAATACCAAGGCGATCTTCACTGCTGCAGGTAATGTTAGCATCGCCGTCCATATGAATGGCTTTCTGCTGGAGCCGGGTCCGAGAAGCTCGTTCGCTGATCCGACTGCTGGTCTTAAGTATGATGGAAATGCCGCACGTGACGGAATGGCCCGATTCATCTTCGATTGGTATTATGAGCGTGCCCAGATGAATCCATGGAACGGCGTATGGAACCGCATCTCGAATGGGGCGACGTATAAATTCGTCAATCGGGCGTCTGGAAAGGTCATCGACGTCCCTGGTGGCCAGAACACGAATGCACTCCAGCTTCAACAGTGGGATGACATCAATACGACGGCGCAGCACTGGGTCGTTACAGATACGGGAACATCGACGAATGTCTACGAAATCACGAGTGTGAGCTCGCCGGATAATAAAGTGATGGATGTCCGTAACGGTACGAAGAACAACGGCGAAGCGATCCAGCTGATGCAAGATTTCAATAACACGGCACAGCGATTCCGCATCATCCGATTAAGTAACGGATATTACAGCATCTTGAATGTGAACAGTAATAAAGCAGTTGAGGTTGCAGGTAGTTCTTCGGCAAGTGGCGCACTCCTTCAGCAGAATGAATATCGGGGAGATTTCCATCAACAATGGGAGTTAATCCGAATCGACTAAAGGATGGTTAGTAGGTTGCATGAGAGGCCCTGCGTGAACAGCAGGGTCTCAAACTCTCTGTAAACAGGACATGGGGAGGAGTATGGGAATGGGTAACGAATAGTTTTTATGCTTGGCAAAAATTGAAGTTGACATGTGTCGTTACAGCGAGTAAAATAATCAATGTTGCTTCGTTAAGTCAGCTTACGAACGAAGCGAATCGAATACGGGCTCTTAGCTCAGTTGGTAGAGCAGATGACTCTTAATCATCTGGTCCAGGGTTCGAGTCCCTGAGAGCCCACCATACATAACCGATACAACCTTATGTCGTTGAGACATAAGGTTTTTTATCATTTAAGAATTTATACGTTTGGGGGTGGGAGAGACTTCCGCCTCAATATTTTTTTGTCGTGTGAGGATCGGGATCTTCGCAGGGAGGTGAAGTCGGACGTCGAGCTAACGGAACTCCAGTGGGGTATATTCGAAGGAAAGTTACGGAGGTCGGTCGGAACACCAGTGGGGTATATTCGCAGGAGGGGTACGGAGGTCGGACGTCGGGCTAACGGAACTCCAGTACCTTATTATGCGTAAATCGCCCTTTTTTCGCACCCTAAGGGAACACCAGTACCTTATTTGGTACATACGGGGGGTTTTATAGCTTAAAATGATGCAATAGCGTACTCCAGTTCCCATAAGAGCTGAGATTGTACGAAAAAAAGCAGAATAGCGTACTCCAGTTCCCTAAGGAATTCGAAGGCCACAGGATCCACCTCTGATGTAGGAATTATCGCGCAGCTCCCAGCGCGCAGTGCATCGCTGCATACCGGCGGTTCAAGGCCACAGGGGCCAACTCTATGTTTGGGAATTTCTAGGGGGCGGGCTACAACGGAGCCCCGGAGGCATGGTACTTGGCTCGCGGAAATCGACGTGAGAACCAAAATTGTCAGTCTCCGAAATCGCGCCGCGATCGAGAACCAAAATCGTCCGTCTCCGGAATCGCGCCGCGATCGAGAACCAAAATCGTCCGTCTCCGAGGTCGCGCCGCGATCGAGAACCGAAATTGTCCGTCTCCGAGGTCGCGCCGCGATCGAGAACCGAAATTGTCCTTCTACGAGGTCGCGTCGCGATCGAGAACCGAAATTGTCCGTCTCCGAGATCGCGCCGCGATCGAGAACTGTCATGATAGCTGAACGATCCATTTCATCTCGATCTCCATCTCTCTCGGGCGAGTGATCTCACCACAGCAGCAAGCCGAGGGTGAACAGTACGACGAGTGACAGCGTGATCGTGTCCTTCCATTGCCATCTGAATCGTCTAAACCGGGATCTGCGGATCCCTTGCCTGAATCCGCGTACCTCTAACGCATAGGCTAATCTGTCCGCGCGATTCAGCGAGCTCTGAAACAGTGGCAGAACGACGGGGATGAGCGATCTCATCTGCCGCAGTAATGATCCTTCACCGATATCCGCACCGCGCAATCGCTGGGCATCCAATATTCGCTGCGCTTCATCGAGCAGATCCGGGATCAGTCGCAGCGAGATGGATAGCATGAACGCGAATTCATCGATCGGCAGTCGAAGTAACCGCAATGGCCGCAGTAGATCGTATAAGGCATCGGACAGATCAGTCGGTCTAGTCGTCAACGTGATGACGGTCGAGAGGAGAATGACCAAGACGAATCGCGTGAAGACGAGATAGCCTTGCTGAAGACCGAACTGGGAGACCGTCAAGGGACCCCAAGCCCAGTAGATCGTTCCGCCAGCCGTGAAGAAGATCTGTAGCACAACGGTGAACACGATGATCCAGATCAGCGGCTTAACGCCACGTATATATGTGCGAACGCGGATGCCGGTCAAGCGCATGATAAGGTAAGTCATGATCCATAGTACAGCAGTGGTATAGACGTGGCCTACACTTAAGATAGCCACGATCAAACTAACGCCTGAGGCGAGCTTAGCACGCGGATCAATATCGTGAATCCATGATGTCCCTGGTATATAGCGACCCAATAGCAGCTTGTTCATACGAGCCCTGCCTCGATCAACGCTGAAGCTAACTCCTCGATCGTGATGCAGACACGCGGTAGCTTGATCCCGGCTCTGTACTCGATCTTCTCTTGCAATACACGCACCCGTGGCGACTCGAGATTGTATGCTCTCAGTAGCTCAGGGTCAGAGAGTACTTCTCGAGTATCTGCTTGCATGACGACGGTTCCCTCAGACATGACGATCATCTCATCTGCATAGCAAGCGGCTTCATCGATATCTTGGGTGACCAGGATCGTCGTAAGCTGATGCTCACGATGCCAGTTCATGATCAGCGACAGGATATCCTTCCGGCCCGCTGGGTCAAGACCTGCAGCAGGCTCGTCAAGCATGAGGATATCTGGCTTCATCGCCAAGATACCAGCGATCGCTACACGCCTTCGTTGGCCGTTGGATAGCGAGAAGGGAGAAGCCGCGAGTAGCTTCGGATCGAGCCCTACCTTGATCGCTAGCTCCCGTGCCTGCTCTTTCGCTTCCTGCTCAGGGACACCCAGATTCATCGGCCCGAAGATGATGTCCTTCTCGACCGTCTCAGCGAAGAGTTGCGTCTCCGGGTATTGGAATACCAGCCCCATCTTCTTACGAATAGCCTTATGATGGGATGCTGAGTAATCTTGAGCATCCACCATGATATCTCCCACTCGGATACGGCCTTGAGTAGGAGTGATAAGCCCGGTAAGCACCTTGAGTAGGCTCGTCTTGCCAGAACCGGTATGACCGATGACGGCGGTTAGTGCTTTGTCTCGGAAGACTGCTTGCACATGAACCAGGACATCTGCATGACGGATGGGGCCTAGCTTGTAATCTGCCGCAACGTCTTCGAGGGTGATGTGCATAACCAATCCACCACCTCTTCCTCTGTCATATACTTACTCGGGACCTTCCGTCCTTTATGTAGCAAGCAGCGTCTCAGACTTTCCCCAAGGGGCGGTTCGAGCTCTTGGTATAGCTTGAAGATCGCATCTGGTGTGCCGCTAGCTGTGATCGTACCGGACTCCATGATGAACAGGCGATCTGCAGCTGCTGCTTCGTTCATATCATGGGTGATCGATAGGATCGTTATGGCTTCTGACACTTGAAGCTGTCTAAGTGTATCGATCATCTCCAGCTTACTTCGCGTATCTAGCATCGTCAGTGCTTCGTCGAGAATGATGAGGGAAGGCTTCAGGGCAAGTACTCCTGCGATCGCAGCAAGCTGCTTCAGTCCACTGGACAAGCGGGAAGGATCATGATGGCGATAGGGTGATAGCTTGAAACGCTCCAACACTTCTTCAACGCGATGCTTCATCTCATCGTACGGAATGTTTCGATTTTCCAGACCGAAGGCTATGTCATCTTGGACAGTCGTTCCGATCATATGATCATCAGGATGATGTGTTATGATCCCGATCGGTAGGTCAGATCTACGAGAATGATCCATGTCCAATGGTTCTCCGTGTAACAAGATCTCTCCACCATGAGGAGAGAGTATGCCAGCTAACAGCTTGGCAAGCGTAGATTTACCTGAGCCATTGCGACCGAGCAGCGCGACCCATTCACCACGCAGGATCCTCAGAGAGACATTGGAGATGGCCTCGCTATCACCCTGCTGGTCATGATGTTGGATATAACGGAACGACAACCCCTTTACTTCCAGTACGGGCTCCGCCACTCATCTCACCTACCTCGTGTACGTTGAAAGTCTGATCTTTCTGAACGAAGCGCTCTGTCAGTCCGCTTGATAAGTAGATACGTTTGTCTCTCGTGATGAACACGGCTTCGATCCCTTCTAACGATTCCACCAATGCCATACCGTCCTGCAGACCTTTGGAGAAGACTAACGTCGAGAGCGCATCACCATCCGTTGAGTGCTCCGATAAGACCGAGACACCGGCGATCTCATTCATGAACGGATAGCCATCCTGCGGACTAAGAATATGGTGATATCTTGACCCATCGATCTCTAAGTAACGCTCATAGATCCCGGTCGTGACGATCGACTGGTCTACAGCTTGCACCGTTCCGATGATCTCGCCTCGTGAGGCGACTGGATTTTGTATCCCGACCGTCCATGAGCCACCAGTTGGATGATGACCTTTGACGTATATATTCCCCCCTAAGTCGATGATCGCGGTCGTGACATCGAACTGATCTAGCACCTTCACGACCTCGTCTGCGATATACCCTTTAGCGATCCCTCCTAGATCGAGCTTCATGCCCTTCTTCTTCAGATATACCTGCTGTTTCTCCTGGTCTAGTACGACGTCTTCATAACGAACCAGATCTAGCACCGCCTCGATCTCATCTTGACCTGGCTTGCGAGCGTCATCGAACCCGATACGCCATAGAGAGGAGATCGGACCGATCGAGATGTCGAAGGAGCCTTCAGCGAGACGGCTATACTCTAGTCCTGTCTCAAGCAGCCGATAGATCTCGTCGGACACCTGCACAGGCTCTAATCCTGCATGAGCATTAATAGCGGATATCTCAGACGATGATTGTTCAGTCGTGATCCGATCTGCTAGCTGATGGATCTTATCGAATGCTGCATCAAGCGCACCTTCTTGATCGTTGTCATATATTTTTATCGTAACAACCGTACCCATCAGGAACTCCGTTCTCTTGTATGGACTTACTAGAACCTCTGATTGTTGAGCCGAAGAGGAACAAGCCACGAGAAGTGCGACCCAGCATAAGGTTAAGAATCGTGTCATCCGACGCATGTCTCCCATCCCTTCGATCATCAGGTATTTGTATATTTGCGATTCACCTACTCATACTACCCAGTATGAATCATGCGTTACCAAATCATACGAGCATGCAGTTCAAAAGGTTGGGAGCGACAAGTAACCATGAATGTGAGCAAGAACGCGAATAAGCATAAAAATATCGCCATCATCGGCGCTGGTTATGCGGGTGTCCATGCTGCCAAGAAGCTCGCTAAGCGATACAAGAAAGATTCGTCCGTCTCGATCACACTGATCGATCGCCACTCGTATCATACGATGATGACCGAGCTACATGAGGTTGCGGCTCATCGTGTAGAACCGGATGCTGTACAGTTCGATCTGGGGCGTCTGTTTAACCGTACGAAGGTGCGACTAATCACGGATGAAGTCATGAGCATCGACCAGCAGAAGCAGATGGTGATCACAGAACATGGGAAATTTCCCTATGATTATCTGATCCTAGGCATGGGTGCGGAGCCGAATGACTTTGGCACACCCGGTGTGAAGGAATATGGATTCACGCTATGGTCGTTGGAAGATGCCGTGAAGCTACGCGAGCACATCGAGAAGACTGTACATTACGCCGCGATGGAGCATGATGAGTCGGTGCGCCGTGCGAAGCTGACATTCGTCGTATGTGGCTCGGGCTTTACGGGAATCGAGATGGTGGGGGAGCTGCTTGAGTGGAAGGTGGGCTTGGCGAGGGAGAACAAGCTTGACCCTGACGAGATAACTTTGTATGTCGTGGAAGCGGCGCCGACGATCCTCAACATGTTAGAGCGACGAGATGCAGATAAAGCCGAAGCCTATATGGTGAAGCATGGCATTAAGATCTTGAAAGCTTCGCCTATCGTCGAAGTGAAGGAAGCATCCGTTGTACTAAAATCTGGCGAAGAGATCCCGACACATACACTCATCTGGACAGCGGGCATTAAAGCGAATACAGCAGCACAAGAATACGGATTGACGACTGGACGGGGAGGACGACTCATCGTCAATGAGTATATGGAATCGGTCGATATCGAGCATGTCTACGTCGTCGGTGATCTGGCATATTATGAGGAAGCGCCGCAGAAACCGACTCCGCAGATCGTGGAAGCTGCCGAGCAGATGGGAACGACAGCGGCTAAGAATATCATCGCGAGCATCAGTGGAGGTCCGAAAACCTCGTATAAGGGCAAGTATCACGGGGTTATGGTATCGATCGGGGCAAGGTATGGCGTAGCCAATCTAAGCGGCATACATCTGAGTGGATGGTTCGCGATCTTCATGAAGCACATGGTGAATCTGTACTACCTGTTCAGCATTCGCAGTGGCTACTATATGGTGAAGTACGTGAAGCACGAATTTTTCGAAACGCGCGATAAACGTAACATTTTCCGTAATCTTCTGAACCGGTATGGCAATGTCTTATGGTCTGTGCCGCTGCGCATCTATGTTGGTGCATTTTGGCTATTCGAAGCAGGGGCGAAGATATGGGGCGAAGCCACATGGGATGAGGCGTTATCAAGTTTTCGCAACGTACCGATCCTATTCGAAGGTCCAGGTCCAGATTCGTGGTTGATCGGATCTACTGTACGGATGCCTTTTGAGTGGCTACACACAACGACAAGTGGAGCGACGCCTGTAACGGAAGGCACTGGTGTGGAAGGTGAGTGGGCAACACCAATCCTCGGCAAGATGCCGGGTATATTCGAATGGTTCATGAAGATCATGCTACCTACTCCGGAGTTGGCGGTCTTCATGCAGAAGCTCGTCGTGTTCGCGGAGCTTGCGATCGGATTCGCACTTGTGTTCGGTTTATTCACATGGCTGGCTAGTGCAGCGAGCGCCGCATTCCTCGTCATGTTCACCTTATCGGCGATGCTGGGCTGGAACCTGTTCTGGGCTCTACCGGCATCGATCGCACTGATGAACGGATCTGGACGGACTCTCGGACTTGACTACTGGGTAATGCCCTATGCGAAGAGGAAGCTAGGTCACTGGTGGTACGGCCTGGTACGGCCGATCTATTCGGATCATAAGAAATAACACGTAAGGGGATGGCGGTACATGAGACAATACCTGCAGATGATGAAGCGCTGGGATGTGATCATCTTGCTCCTGTTCGTCCCCCTATCGTTCATCCCGCTAGCAGTGTTCGGCTATCAGCAGGGGAGTGTGGGCTCGGAAGCTACCACTGTTGCAGTCATCACGGTTGATCGCCAGGAGCGACGACGCATCTCACTGAGCGGACATCAAGGTGTAGAAGTGTTCAATATTCGTGGTACTGGCAATCAGTCGAACACGATCGAGGTGAAGGATGGCAGCATCCGGATCAAATCCGCGACATGCACGGATCAGGTCTGTGTACATATGGGTTCGATATCTAGGCCAGGTAGGACGCTCGTATGCCTGCCTCACAGGGTCGTCGTGGAGATCCAATCGAGCGCAGGAGAAGACATGGAGGAGATCATCATCAGCTCCTGATAGCAGACCTTTCACCGCAAGCACACCATCTTGCCACCCAGCATATAAGGTAGGGGATACATGTGCTAGATAATCAACGCCTTGTATACATCGCACTGCTTTCATCACAAGCGGTCGTGATCTCGTTAGTGGAACGGGCGATCCCGTTTCCTTTTGCTTTCGCTCCTGGAGCGAAGCTTGGACTCGCGAATATCATCACACTGATGGCCCTCTACACACTGCCTGTGAAGGATGCCGCGAAGGTCGTCACGATACGGATTACCCTGACGATGTTACTTGGCGGGACGATCTCCTCCGTCCTATATAGTGCATCCGGCGCCTTGCTCAGCTTTCTCTGCATGTGGGGAGTGAAACAGCTGGGACCTACTCGCATCAGCTTGATCGGAGTCAGTATAACCGGAGCGATGCTACATAATCTCGGTCAATTACTCACCGCTAGCTGGATCGCGGGCACATGGACCGTCATGCTATACATGCCTGTCCTGTCTTTCATGGGACTACTGAGTGGGTTTGCCATCGGGATCTTCGCGAATTATCTATTGACACATGTTGAGACCTTGCATCGATATAAGCGGTGGCATGAAGCGAGATAGATGATCTTTGAACATCCTCTAACAGAAAGGATCACCGTATGCGTATACACCATATGTGGGATGCCTATCCTGAGTTGCAAACAGATATTAGCCGAGTACTTCAATTTATAGAATCGCACATCCGTGTGCGAGATGACACGATCGAGGCAGTCATCCGAGAGTTGATGCTACCTGGAGGGAAGCTGCTGCGTCCTGCCTACACGCTCTTGTGCTCGAAGATTGGTCCTAGACAGACCGAAGAGAACGCAGTTGCTCTTGCGGCTGCCATCGAGACGTTGCATATGGCTACATTAGTGCATGATGATGTCATTGACGAATCGGTTACGAGACGCGGCATGACGACATTACATGAGAGGTTCGGTAATAAGTTTGCGATCTATGCAGGGGATTATCTGTTTTGCCTCTGTTTTTCCATTCTTTCGAGATATGCGTCGTCCCTTATCCAGAATGGGTTCGACTTTCTAAGTATGGAGAAGATCCTAGATGGCGAACTGGCTCAACTTCACGCAAGGTTCCAGTCACAAGTCAGCGTCAAGCATTACCTAGCGCGCATATCTGGTAAAACTGCTCGATTATTCGCGATCGGATGTTATTTCGGAGCTCTCAGCAGTGAGGCATCGGAGAAAGAGGCGCGGGCTGCGTGGAATATGGGGCACTATATCGGCATGGCTTTTCAGATTAAGGATGATATCCTCGATTATGAAGGTGAGCAAGCGCGGGTGGGTAAACCAGTCTTACATGACATTCGTCAGGGAATCTATACATTGCCTTTTATCTACGCCATGAAAGAGGAAGAGGAACGTCTGCGTCCGTATCTTGAGAGGCGAGAGCAGCTGTCAGACGAACATGCCGAGGAAGTAAAGGAATTGATCATAAAGGCAGGGGGAATCGAGCATGCGCAGAGTGTGGCTGACCGATATACGAGCAAGGCGCTGGCACAGCTTGCGCTCATGCCGGACGGGGACTATAAACAGACGCTAAAAAAGTTAACGCTGCAGTTGTTGCGGCGCGACACATGAGGGTTATCGCACAACGAACGTATAAAGGAGCGCCCGATATGGCGGCAACCAACCTCATGAACGCGCAACACGAAGGAAGAGCTCCCGGTTCTCACGAGAGCTCTTCTCTGTCTTACCACAAGCGAATCGGCGATGCTTACTCAGAACCTTGTCCGACCTCTACTGCGCCAGATACGTTGCCGTCGATCTGAGCCGAGTTCTTATATTCTTCAGTGGCAAAATAGATGTTGCCGTCTACCGTCGCCGTCTCATGCAGTAAGAATCCGTTCGCTTCCACATAGATATCACCAGCTAACGTCCCGCCTTGGAAGTTCAAATTCTCACTGCGCACGATCATCCGAGGAACGGTTATCGTGAAGGAGTTCGTAATCTTATGGTTCTCATCTTGGGTATAGGCAGCGATCTTCCGGTAGATCTTGTTCGCTTCATCCCCTTTATCATGGAATTCACCAGCGACGACTAAGTCTTCGTTCAACGTCAGATCGTTCAAGGTCGCGATGATCCACATGCCATTCTCACTTACTGCGCTCACGAACGCTTCCGGTTCACTGACGATCGAAGCGGTGGTCACGACATCGGTCTGATTATTTCCGTTGTTGCCGTTCCCGCCTTGCTGCCCACCTGTTTGATTACCGCCACCATTGCCACCTTTGTTGTCATTACCGCCGCCACCGCCACAAGCAGTCAGCAGTATGATCAACAGTACCACGATTGCTGCTCTGATCCTCATGATATCGACTCCTTCTTGCTGAATTAATTGTCAGACTGATCTTAGTATGATCGTCACGACCTTCTATATTCATGCTTAAGGGAGATTAACTCACGTGTACGCTTCGCCAGGGATTCGGTGATCACGCTGTGGGATGGGTTGGTGTAGATGGACAAATATCGTTCATGTCTAACTAGCAGATGGTGTCTGAATACTACTGCAAGATTCGTAGGAAGGTGATATAATAGTGCAATTGCGATCGCGTTGCGTTGTAAGTATAAGAACATACAGATAAGAAGTGATCAACCGATGAGAAAAGTAATGGCGACTGTTCGTGTGGGGACTACCCAGTTGTTAGATCGATCACTATCCGGCAACACCTTTGACTATAAACAGATTATCGCGATCATCCTGCCGGTCTTCGCTGACCAAGCGTTTCTCATCCTGATGAGTCTGTTCAACACTGCGATGATCAGTTCCTCTGGCGTAGCCGCTGTTAGTGCAGTCAGTATGGTAGATGCGGTCAATATCTTCATCATCAATGTGTTCATCGCGGTGGCGACCGGCGGAACGGTGATCGTCGCTCAATACAAGGGGAGCGGGCAGGATGGGATGGTGTCGCGAGCCGCAGCACAAGCGATATCTATCGTGACGATCGTATCGCTTCTCATCAGCGTGCTCGTCATCGCGCTCAGAGACCCGACCCTTACACTGCTGTTCGGTAGGGCAGAAGAAGAAGTATTAGCGAACGCACGTATCTTCCTCATCGGCAGCTGCATCACTTATCCGCTTCTTGCAATCTACTCAGCGATCACAGGTGTGCTACGCGGTATCGCGGATACTCGCATATGTCTCATCTTATCGGTCATCATGAACTTCACGAATTTCATCTTGAACGTTGTGTTCATCACTTGGTTAGATATGGGGATCATGGGTATGGTCATCGCGCAGCTACTAGCTAGACTGCTCGGGATGGCGGCTTCGCTCATCTATCTACTAAAATATTGTCACAAGATTCAGTTTCGCATCCCAGATGCGCTGAAGCTGGATCTTGCGATCATCAAGAAGATTATGTTCATCGGCTTACCATTCGCGGCAGAGCAGATGTTCTTCAATGGCGGAAAGCTGCTTACCCAGACGTATATCGTACAGTTCGGGACAATGGCTATCACAGCCAACGCGATCGGCGGCTCGCTCGCCAGCCTGTCGCAGATCGGGGGTGCAGCACTTAGTGTCGCCGTCGTCACAGTCGTCGGTCATTGTATAGGTCGCGGAGATATCGCGGATGCAAGGAAGTATATTCGCTCCTTCTTGTGGCTTGCCGCGATCACGATGGTGCTGGCTGCTGTCGTTATCTTACCTGCCTATCCACTTCTGGTCGGGTTATTCGCACCACCCGATGAGATCGTGCCAGAGATCTTCGGTCTCATGCTACTCATCCTGATCTCTCAGCCATTCCTATGGGCGGTCAGCTTCATCATGCCTTCAGCTCTGCGTGCAGCCGGCGATTCCCGGTTCACGTCGATCACGTCGATGCTTACGATGTGGCTGCTTAGGGTTATCTTGGGCTATGTACTGGGCGTCACCCTCGGCTATGGTCTGATGGGCGTCTGGGCAGCGATGATCATCGAGTGGGGAGTACGTGGCTTCATCTTCGTATGGCGCTTCAGAGGCGATAAGTGGTATCGGCATAAGCTGATCTAGGCGAGCTTATGCGCTATAAGAGTTGTTCGCCTAGTCGTCGGACTTTCTTGAGCATGTTCATATGTGCGTCCGCTGACTTCATCTTGACTTTGTCGAACTCCGTTATTTTGACAGGGTTAATCCCGCAGAACTGCAGGATATTACGATTTAATATGATGTGTCCGGCTTTTCACGACATATTGTTCGAACTCGTAGGCAGGGTGTCACAATATCCAACCGTTACTCGTCTTCTTAGCAAATAACGAGTTACAGGAGGCGAAGTGCGATGGGTAGAAGATGGGATGTAGCCGTGATCGGTGGCGGACCCGCGGGACTCGCAGCAGCGACGTTGGCAGCGTTACGTGGTAAGTCGTCAGTACTGTTGGAGCGAGGTTCAAGCATGGGTGGCAGGGCTGTGTCGACGTGTCGGGATGGTGCTTACCTGAACCTTGGCCCCCATGCGTTCTATCGACATGGAGCGGCGCAACGGGTGCTGGATCTGGTAGGCGTCACGGTTAATGGTGGCGCGCCAGGAATGAATATCTCATGGCTATGTTCTGGGGATGAGGTGACGTCTACAGCGGGACTGCTGTTCGGCAAGAAGCTGACTTGGAGCGAGAAGATCCGTCTGATTCGAACCCTGCTTGCGATTCGTAAGGTCAAGCCGGCGGATCAATCAGGGATGAGCTGGGATCAGTTCCTTGCGAGCTCTGGTGTAAGAGGACGTGCAGCCGACATTCTTAAGGCGATGGCGCGGTTAGGCACCTATGCAGGTGACACTTCGCGATTGGATGCCGGTATGGCCGTGATGCAGCTGCAGAAGGCGACGTTATATCCCGATGGAGGCTGGCAATCGATCGTTGACTCACTTGTTGAGCGAGCTCAGGATACCGGTGTGGATATGTTGACAGATGCTAGCGTAACAGCTGTGCGACAAGACCGTGATGGCTGGCTACTGGAGCACAGATCGGGTTCGTTAGTCGCCCGCAGCGTGATCGTCGCGGCTGACCCGAAGCTGCTCCAAGGGCTGTTCGGGCCGTGGTTGCCTGAGCGCTATGCGGACATCTTGTCATCATTAGAGTCTGTTGAGGCGGCGTGTCTGGATGTTCATCTTCGGAAGCTACCGATTCCCTCGCATTCCTTCGCACTCGGTATCGATGAGCCGGTCTATATGTCGGTGCATTCACGTTGGGCGAGGTTAGCGGATGCAGCGGAAGAGGCAGTGGTCCATGTGATGCGATATGACGGAGTGCATGATCAGGGCCCAGCGGCGACTAAGGAATCCCTGATGAAGCTGCTAGACCGTATGCAGCCGGGTTGGCGACAGCATATCATCAGCGAGAGGTTTATGCCATCGCTCACTGTCATGCATGCGAGACCAGTAACCAGTCAGGAAGGCACATCGGGCCGTCCACCTGTGGAGACGGGGATCCCGGGTGTGTATGTAGCCGGTGATTGGGTAGGTGATGAAGGGCTGCTGCTCGACGCTTCGTTAGCAAGTGCAGAGCGGGCTGCAGAGTTGGTGATCGCAACATAGGAGCGAGAGTAGAAGGGGGTACAGTACTTCTAGGATCGAGGGATGTGGTATGGGGATAGAGTAACTTCTATGGTCTAGAGATGTGGAGTGGGGATACAGTAACTTCTAGATTCAAGAGATGTGGTGAGATACAGTAACTTCTAGGTCGAGAGATGTGGAGTGGGGATAGAGTAACTTCTAGGATCGAGAGATAGCGGTGTGGCGATAGAGTAACTTCTATGGTCTAGAGATGTGGAGTGGGGATACAGTAACTTCTAGATTCAAGAGATAACGGAGGTGCGTATGGAGGAACAGGCGCGGCAGTTTGAGATTCGGGAATGGTATAGCTCGTACCGTCCTTATTTGGCGGCAGTGGCATATCGGATGCTTGGTTCATTTACAGAGTCGGAAGATGTTGTTCAGGATGTTTTTATCAGATTACACGATCTATCGCTTCGTCATATTCGGGAGCCGAAGTCTTATCTGACGAAGATGACGGTAACCCGATGCATCGACATATTAAGATCCGCTCGCAAGCAGCGGGAGATCTACGTCGGACCATGGCTACCTGAGCCTGATGTAAGGCCACCACAGTCAGATAACGGGGAGCGAATGATCATCGAAGAGACGATCAGCTACGCGCTACTCGTCGTCCTAGAGAAGCTAACGCCTGGCGAACGGGCGGTATTCCTACTATATGAAACGCTTGATTATAGCTATGAAGAAGTGGCGAATATGCTCGATAAGACGATGGCAGCGTGTCGCAAGACGATGAGCAGAGTTCGTCGGAAGCTACAGGGACATATCCCTGAGAGCACGGTGGCGGATGATCCTCGTGGGAGTGAACTGACGATGCGATTCTTGCGGGCGGCACAGTCCGGTGAAGTGGAGCATCTGTTAGCATGGCTTGCCGACGATGCAGTCTGTTGGTCAGATGGTGGAGGAGTCGTGCATGCAGCGATCAAACCGCTTGTTGGCGCAGATCGGGTAGCAGCATTCCTTCAAGGCCTAGCGCGCAAAGTGGATGGGGAACATGTTCAGCTTGTGCCACTTCTCGTAAATGGAGAACTTGGCGTTGGTGTAATGGAGTACGAAGTATGGACGACCGTGATTGCGATCGAGTGGCGTGAGGACCAGGTACAGAACGTCTTTATGGTGCGTAACCCGCATAAGCTGAAACATATAGATCACAACTTGTAATCAACGTATTCGATCAGCCGAATTAATTAGATGGTTCATTTACCGTTTTTTCTAGTTGTATCTTCTCGCATTATCCCTTATTATATTTAATATAATATTATAATTATTATTAATAAGGAGGAATTATAGATAATGACAGATCAAGATAACAAGAATAAACGGATGACGAGTGCCTTCGGCGCCCCGGTAGCAAATGATGATGATACGTTGACAGCAGGTAAGCGCGGACCCGTACTGCTCCAAGATGTATGGTTGCTCGAGAAGCTCGCACACTTCGACCGTGAAGTGATCCCGGAACGCCGCATGCATGCCAAAGGCTCAGGCGCATATGGCACATTCACTGTCACTCATGATATTACCCCATACACGAAGGCGAAGCTCTTCTCGGAGATTGGTAAAAAGACGGAAGTATTCATCAGATTCTCAACAGTGGCTGGTGAACGCGGGGCAGCTGATGCAGAACGGGATATTCGGGGTACGGCGATCAAATTTTATACGGAAGAGGGTAACTGGGACCTGGTCGGCAACAACACGCCGGTATTCTTCTTCCGCGACCCGAAGCGATTCCCTGACTTGAATCATGTCGTGAAGCGCGATCCGAGAACGAATATGCATAATCCTCAGGCGAACTGGGATTTCTGGACTAGTCTACCAGAGGCTCTCCATCAAGTAACGATCGTGATGAGCGACCGTGGTCTCCCTGCAAGCTATCGGATGATGCATATGTTCGGCAGTCATACGTTCAGTATGTATAACGCGAACAATGAACGCGTATGGGTGAAGTTCCACTTCAAGTCACAGCAAGGCATCAAGAACTGGACCGATCATGAAGCGGCTGAGATGGTCGGTAGAGATCGGGAAACCCACCAGAGAGATCTGTATGAAGCGATCGACCGTGGCGAGTACCCGAAGTGGAAGCTCTATATCCAAGTCATGACAGAAGAACAAGCCAACCAGATGCCGTATAACCCATTCGACCTGACCAAAGTGTGGTATAAGAAGGATTTCCCGCTGATCGAGGTTGGGGAGCTCGAGCTGAATCGTAATCCGGATAACTACTTCGCAGAAGTCGAGCAAGCGGCGTTCTCACCTGCGAGCGTCGTGCCTGGTATCGGTTTCTCCCCTGATCGAATGCTCCAAGGCCGGCTGTTCTCTTACGGAGATGCGCAGCGTTATCGTCTGGGTGTGAACTATTGGCAGGTGCCGGTCAACTACCCGAAGGCTGCCGAGAGCTTCTGCCCATATCATCGAGATGGGGCGATGAGAGTGTTGCATCCGAATATCGGCGGTCCGAATCAAGTGACGTATAGTCCGAACAGCTACGGAGTACATCAAGATAGCAAGGAGCATCAGGAGCCGGATCTCGATCTGTTCGGTGCGGCGAGTCACTGGAACTTCCGCGAAGACGACGATAACTACTTCGAACAACCGGGTAAGCTGTTCCGTCTGATGACGGCGGGAGAGCAACAGAGATTGTTCGAGAACACAGCGCGTGCGATGCAAGGTACGACGAAAGATGTCCAGCTGCGGCATATCAAGCACTGCTATAAGGCTGATCCGGCTTACGGAGAAGGCGTAGCGAAGGCGCTCGATATCCCGATGAGTGAAGTGGAAGCTGCGAGCAGTCAAGGCTGAGCGAGGTATGCATAGATATGCAACTAATCCGATATATGAACTGCCCCTGTCGTTGATGATGGGGGTAGTTTTTTTGAGTGCGCCAGACTGTGCTGGCTCATGCGATGCGAGTTCACGAGCCTGACGATATGCGTAGGTCGGTGGACGGAAGGAGCAGATGAAAGGGAAAATTCCCGTTCAAACGACGGATCAGCGGTCGGAAGGAGCAGATGAACGGGAAAATTCCCGTTCAACCGACAGGTAGGCGGTCGATCGCTGTGCGGAGATTTAATGCAAATGTGCAGTAGAATCGGGTGGCATCCTCCACGTCGCCAAAGACTTGCATGCCGAGAATGATCGGGTTATGATGTCCACAGAAGTGTATGCTTCCTACGGACACTTCGCATCCAATATCAACATTCTCATCCCAATCTAACTTATACATAAGAAGGAGGACGAACGAATGGATTACGTAACGCTGAATAACGGTGTGAAGATGCCGCAGCTTGGGTTTGGTGTTTGGCAAGTGCCGGATGATCAAGCAACCGAGGTTGTGAGCAAGGCGCTGGAAGTCGGATACAGGGCGATCGATACGGCGATGATCTACCGAAACGAGGTAGGCGTCGGTCAAGCCATCAAGCAGTCGTCGATCGCACGTGAAGACTTGTTCATCACAACCAAGGTGTGGAACAGTGATCAAGGCTTCGATAACACGCTGCGTGCATTCGATGAAAGCTTGGAGCGGCTCGGTCTAGATTATGTAGATCTGTACCTCATCCACTGGCCGACTCCGAAGTATGACCAATATGTAGAGACTTATCAGGCTATGGAGCGAATCTATCGCGAAGGTCGAGCGAAAGCGATCGGCGTATGTAACTTCCATATCGAGCATCTAGAACGATTGTTGAAAGAGACCGACGTTGTACCTGCGGTTAATCAGGTAGAATGCCATCCATACTTAACCCAGGTCGAGCTTAAGAAGTTCTGTGCGGAGCATCAGATCTACGTCGAAGCGTGGAGCCCACTCGAGCAAGGTGGCGACGTGTTGAAGGATGAGGCGATCGTGAAGATCGCGGAAGCACATGGCAAGACGCCGGCACAGGTGATCATCCGCTGGCATCTACAAGAGGGAACGATCGTCATCCCGAAGTCAGTCACACCGACGCGCATCGAAGAGAACTTCCGAGTGTTCGACTTTACTCTTAGCGACGCAGAGATGGAAGCCATCCATAAGTTGAACAAGAACAGAAGAAGAGGATCAGATCCGAACGATATGCATGCGAGATAAGAGGGGTCGATAGATTATATTAAAAAAAAGCGGCAAGCTACCTTGGGAAATCCAAGAGAAGCTCGTCGCTTTTCTGTTTCAGATGGAGAGAGGTTATGATGTTGTCTACTTAAGTCGTTGCTTCGTGATCGATTCATCCTGCGAGACGACGTATGGTTGTAAAATGAAGCGTGCTGCAACACAAGCATGCTATCGTTCGACGTTCGACATAAGCGTGGCACAACCCCAACCCAAGCAACTAATCGCCCGATTCATGCCCGCTTCTGGACGATCGCCATCGTACAGCGCGAGATACAGATCAGTCGGTCTTGTTCATCCGTGATCTTGATGTCCCACACCATAGAACTGCGCCCTTTATGCAGAGGAACAGCAGTAGCTGTAACCTTACCGCTCGCCACGCTGCGTAGATGGTTCGCGTTAATCTCCATCCCGACTGCGATCTCGTGCTCTTGATCGATCTGCATATACGTACCGACGCTTGCAGCGGTCTCTGCGAGAACGAGAGAAGCTCCGCCGTGCAAGACGCCGAATGGCTGCTTCGTGCGCTCGTCGACCGGCATCGTGCAGACGACGCGATCCGCACTCACATGGATCATCCCGATGCCAAGTGTCTCCATTATCGTACCTTGTATCTCTATATCCATGAGCGACCTCTCTTTCGTGAAGATATCGAATACCGAATATCGAATCCCGAATCCCGAATATCAAGCTTGAACGGCTAGCTCTATACAGCTGTCAAAGCATCGTGTCGCTAAAATACCCGATGATCAAACCGACCGTCAACAACAGCCCGAACAATGTGTTCAGCTGAGCGGTTGACTTCATCGCAGGCATCATCTCGTGAGCTACCGTCTTGCCACGGAACTGCTTGATAGCTTGAACGGCCTTCGGAATGCTGAGTACGACGATGAGCACCCAAGGCGTGATGATCTGTATGACCACAAGCACTGCTGTTAATAAGAAGGCGACGGCGAAGATCCCGGCTAGCAGCACGATCGCGCGTGGGCGACCGAGTAGGATCGCCAATGTCTTGCGGCCATGCTCCTTATCGCCATCTAGATCGCGGATGTTGTTCGACAGGTTGATCGCACCGATCAACAGTCCGACACTGATCGATAGCAGGATGTAGTCCATCGTTAGCTCGCCGGCTTGGATGTAGTAAGTGATCATGACGATAACAGGTCCCATGAATAGTCCGGAGAACAATTCGCCTAGTGGGGTGGATGCGATCGGCAACGGGCCGGCATTATATAGATAGCTGATAAGTATGGACAATGACCCCGCTGCAGCGACCCACCAAGAGCTTTCCATACATATATAGACACCGATCAAGACCGAGATGATATAGAAGATGATAGCTAAGTTACGAACGATCGCGGGCGCGATGCCGTCACGGACGATCGTGCCGCCGATCCCGACGGATTCCTCTGTATCTAATCCTCTTACATAGTCGAAATATTCGTTCAGCATGTTCGTAGCCGCTTGGATCATGATCGATGCGATAAACATCGCGAGGAACAGAGGGATATCGAGCTGATGATCAAATATCGCCATCGCTGTTCCGACGAGAACAGGAACGAATGATGCGGTTAACGTATGCGGGCGCATCAGCCGCCACCAGACGCCCGCGGTGGAAGGTGGTTTCTGTAATTCGAGCTGCAAGGTGCTCCCTCCTTTATATATACGTACGATAGTTCGTGCAGAAATCCAACCTTAAGTGTATGGGAATGGCCGAGATGTGTCAACGGCTGAAAGGCCTAGAGAAGTTGACGTTCTGTTGGCAGGGGTGTATTCTTAATACAGATTTTGTGTCCAAGGTTATGACAAGGGTGAAGATACGTGACTTACGGCATGATACATCATAACTTACACACCATAGTGGAAGAAGGAAGACGACAAGCGATTCGCCGCGGCAAGGAAGTGCTGGTCAGCACCGTGTTCGAGGTTCAGGGAGCGGATTTGCCGTCTCTTTTTTCTTGTAAGCACGAAAGACTTGCAGGAGATCGCTTCTACTGGTCCGAGCCAGACCGAGCCTTGACGCTCGCAGGACATGGGAGTGCGGTCGTGATCGAATGTGAAGATTCCGAGGAACGCTTCCGACAAGTGGAGCTCCGATGGCGTGAGATTGCAGCGAATTGTGTTGTCGCTGATGATATTCCCATATATACTGGGCCGCATCTGTTTGGCGGCTTTTCTTTTGATCCGATGAGGCAGCATTCTGCAGAATGGCGGAACTATCCAGCGGCTAGATTCGTCGTGCCAGAGACGATGTGGACCGTCTATGAAGGACGTACATGGGTCACGTTGAATCGGTTGATCCCAGCTAACGGTGAGGTTGAACCATGGACGGACGATGAGCTGATCGTAGCGAGCCTCAGCATCCACGATCCCAGCGAGGATCATGCGACAGTCGGAACTATATATAAGGAAGAGATTGCCCCATCAGATTGGATGGATGCAGTCGAACAAGCTGCAGCTTCGATCCGCGAAGGACAACTGGAGAAAGTCGTCTTAGCACGACATGTCCGTCTATTCGCTCAGCGGCCGTTTCCGATCGATCATACGCTTAGACGGCTGTTACAGGAGCAAGACAACACCTACGTGTTCGCGATCGAACGAGGGACAGATGTCTTCATCGGTGCGACGCCCGAGAGACTCGTGCGGAGTAGCGGCGGCACTTTCCAGACGTTGTCGCTAGCTGGCTCGATCGCTCGGGGACGAACCGTACAGGAAGACGAGGAGCTAGGCCGATACTTAACTCACGATATGAAGAATATGCATGAGCATGCGCTTGCCGTTGAGATGATCAAGGAAGCGATGATGGAGCTATGTGAGCATGTGCAGGTTCCAGAAACACCGATATTATACAAATTAAAAGACATTCAACATCTACTCACGCCGATCAAAGGACAAGCCAGAGAAGGAGCAACGTTACTGCAAGCGATCGAGATGCTCCACCCTACGCCGGCGCTAGGTGGCATGCCACAGGAAGCAGCCACCGATGCGATCCGCAGGCTGGAGAACATGGACCGCGGCTGGTATGCAGCGCCGATCGGCTGGTTGAATCGCTCGCTCGACGGAGAGTTCGCGGCGGCGATCCGCTCTGCGCTCATCCAAGGGAACACCGCCTCGCTCTATGCTGGTTGCGGTATCGTGGGTGATTCGGAAGCACGGAGTGAATATCAAGAGACGGCGTTGAAGTTCAGGCCGATGCTGTCGGCGCTTGATGCAGATTATATGGAAGATTGACGAAGGAGGTGGAGCAGTTGACGGAAGACGCAACGCTATATCTGAGTGCTTTCATCGATGAATTGGTTCGATCCGGAGTTCAGGATATCGTCGTCAGCCCCGGATCCCGTTCCACACCGCTCGCAGTGCTCGCAGCGGAGCATGCTGAACTACAGGTCTGGATGAACATCGATGAGCGTTCGGCCGGATTCTTCGCGCTCGGCATGGCTAAGGCGAAGCGCAGGCCGGTAGCCTTGCTATGTACGTCAGGTACAGCTGCGGCGAACTACATGCCAGCTGTAGCCGAGGCGAACCTTGCGCGTGTGCCGCTGATCGTGCTGACGGCTGACCGTCCACATGAGCTGCGGGATGTTGGTGCGCCACAGACGATCCCACAGATCGGGCTATACGGTGATCATGTAAGATGGTTCATGGAGATGCCGATCCCTGAGTCGTCGTCCCATATGGTTCGGCATGCTAGACTGACTGCCGCTCGAGCAGCTGCCGAGGCAAGCGGAAAGCCGCCTGGTCCCGTACACCTCAACTTCCCACTTCGTGAACCGCTGCTGCCGAATCTTGATCATCCGAAGCTGTATGGCGCTGGACGAGATAACGGCCGTTCTTATGTTAAGGTGTCGTCTTGCCCATCACAGCCGGATGACCGGCTCGTGCGAGAGCTCGCTCGGGAGCTAGGGACGATGAGCCGTATCGTCATCATCTGCGGGCCGCATGAGGAGCCGGGCTTCACCGATGCTGTCTGCGAGCTAGCGGAGAAGCTCTGCTGCCCGATCCTCGCGGATCCGCTGTCACAGCTAAGAAGCGGGCGTCATCGGTTGGAGCATATCGTCGAGACGTATGATGCGTTCCTGCGTGATGAGCAGACGGCCTCACGTCTGAAGCCGGATGTGATCATCCGCTTCGGAGCGATGCCAGTATCGAAGCCGTTGCTACAGTACATGCACCGACATGAGGACAGCAGGATGATCGTCGTCGATGAAGCAGGCTGGCGGGACCCGACGCTGCTCGCGACGGATATGATCTATGCAGACTCGGCGTCGTTATGCCGTAGTCTAGCGAGGGCGCTAGAGGTCAACGCGACAGTAGATGACTGCGCTGGAGGAGGCCGTGAGGGTAGCGGCCTGGACCGTATGGAAGGTAGCGCAGATGAAGGTCTACTAGACAGTAGAATGAGCAGTATGGAAGGTAGCGCAGATGAAGGTCTATCGGACAGTAGGCTGGGTAACGGAACGGACCGAATGGAAGGTAGCGCGGGTGAAGGACTATCGGACAGTAGGCTGGGTAACGGAACGGACCGTATGGAAGCTAGCGCTGGTGAAGGACTACCAGACAGTAGAATGGGCAGCATGAAAGCTAGCGTAGATGACAGCCGTCCAGATAACGGGCTCAGCGCGCGAACGAGCGGCGTCTGGCTCAACAGCTGGCTGCGCATCAACCGTCTGACGAAGCAGGTGCTCATGCAGGAGGCAGAGGAGCAGCTGGCGGCAGGCGAGATGTTCGAGGGCCGGATCTTCACGGAGTTAGGTCGCACTCTGCCACCGGATACCGTGCTGTTCGCGGGTAATTCGATGCCGATCCGCGATCTGGATACGTTCTACCAGGCGAACGATCATCGCATCCGGATCATGGCGAATCGCGGTGCGAACGGGATCGATGGCCTTATCTCGACGGCTCTTGGCATCAGTGCGACGGGCGCTCGGACCGTGCTCGTGCTAGGCGATCTATCGTTCTATCACGATATGAACGCCCTGCTCGCTGCGAAGCTTCATGGGCTATCGCTTACGATCATCGTCGTGAACAACGACGGCGGGGGGATATTCTCCTTCCTACCACAATCGGGTCTGCCACGTCACTATGAGCAGCTATTCGGAACGCCGACAGGACTGGACTATGCGCATGCAGCAGCGATGTATGGTGCTACGTTCGAGCGCATCAAGACGTGGGACAGGTTCCGTCAGGCATGCCTCCAGTCGATCGAAGCTAGTGGACTGCATGTGATCGAGGTACCGACCGATCGAGCAGCGAACGTCGAACATCATCGACGTATATGGCGTAAGCTGTCTGAGCGACTGTCGAGCATGTCGGAGGAGTGAGCAGCATGTACATCGAAGTGAACGATGTCCGCTATCATGTCGAGCTGACAGGTGAAGGTCCAGCTCTTCTCTTGCTCCATGGCTTCACTGGAAGCACCGCGAGCTGGGAAGGCTTCATCCCAAGCTGGAGTAAGCATCAACAGGTGATCGCCGTAGATCTACTCGGTCATGGACAGACAGATGCGCCTGCTGACCCTTCGCGATATCGAACAGAGCATGCAGTACGTGATCTCACGGATATCTTAGATGCCTTACATATAGATGCGGCTCATGTTCTGGGGTACTCGATGGGCGGGCGATTAGCCTTATCACTAGCGTTAATAGCACCGCAACGCGTGCGATCGCTCATCCTAGAGAGCGCTACGCCGGGCATCGAGGCGGATGACGAGCGAGCGGAGCGAGTACGGAGCGACGAAGCGCTCGCGGATCGGATCATCAGCGAAGGGGTCGCGGCATTCGTCGATTATTGGGAGAGCATCCCGCTGTTCCGGACGATTCGCGACCTTCCAGATGATGTACAGCACAGCATCAGAGCGCAGCGACTACAGAATGCCGAGATCGGACTAGCAGGCAGCCTACGCGGCATGGGGACAGGGGCACAGCCTTCCTGGTGGCAACATATCGACAGTCTATCGATCCCTGTGCAGCTGATCGTGGGGGAGCGCGATGAGAAGTTTGTCCGGATCGCCCAGAGGATGGACGAGCTGCTTCCGGATAGCCGATTAGCGGTCGTTGCAGGAGCGGGTCATATGGTGCATGTGGAACAAGCGGATTTTTTTGATACAATAGTGGTGGGATTTCTGAAGATTTCTGAAGCATGGAAGATGAGAGTCGAATAAGGAAAGGGTGTCTAGGATGTCTGTTGTACCATGGATCAAGCAAGGCAGCTATGAAGATATCATCTATGAGACGTACGAGGGTATGGCGAAGATTACGATCAATCGACCAGAAGTACGCAACGCGTTCCGTCCGCAGACAGTGATGGAGCTGATCGATGCATTCGCGGCAGCGCGTGATGATGCAAGTGTCGGGGTTATCATCTTGACAGGTGCGGGAGACCAAGCGTTCTGCTCAGGCGGTGACCAGAAGGTACGTGGCCATGGCGGATACGTCGGTGAGGACAAGATCCCGCGTCTGAACGTGCTTGACCTGCAACGGTTGATCCGCGCGATCCCCAAGCCGGTCGTCGCGATGGTGGCTGGCTATGCGATCGGCGGCGGGCATGTGCTGCACATCGTATGTGATCTGACGATCGCAGCGGAGAATGCAGTATTCGGTCAGACCGGACCGAAGGTAGGAAGCTTCGACGGCGGCTACGGTGCTGGATACCTCGCACGCATCGTCGGACATAAGAAAGCGCGCGAGATCTGGTATCTATGTCGTCAGTATAACGCACAAGAAGCCTTAGACATGGGACTCGTGAATACGGTCGTACCGTTAGAGAGACTGGAGGAAGAGACCGTTCAGTGGTGTCAGGAGATGCTAGAGAAGAGTCCGACGGCACTGCGCTTCCTGAAGGCTGCGTTCAATGCGGACACGGACGGACTGGCTGGTATCCAGCAGCTAGCTGGCGACGCTACTCTCTTGTACTATACGACGGACGAAGCGAAGGAAGGCCGAGACGCCTTCAAGGAGAAGAGACGTCCAGACTTCTCGAAGTATCCACGTTTTCCTTAATAGATGAGCAATCCGTCGAAGACAACCACACGCGAAGGAGAGCAGTGGCAAGATGCAGATGACACGTTGGCTCGACAAGCGAGCATCGCTGACGCCGGATCGCACCGCGCTGATCTCGAGTGAAGGACAGCTAACCTATGGCGAGCTACGCGCACGTGTGATGGTGACGAGCCGTCAGTTAGCAAGCTTAGGCGTACATACTGGCGACACGGTCGCCCTGCTATGCCGTAACGGACTGCACACCCCTGAGCTGATCCATGCGATCCTCTATGCAGGTGCTGTGCTGATGCCGCTGAACACACGGTTGACGGCTCACGAGATGGCTTATCAGATCGAAGACGCCACTTGTCGTTACTTAATCTATGATGATGCGAATGGGCAGCTTGCCGAGGATATTCTCGGTAAGCTGCCCGGCCTGTCTATCATCGAATACAGCAAGCTGAGAGAGCTGCCTCAAGCAGCTGACACACCCATCGTCCCATCGATTGATCTAGATGACGTTGCCACGATCATGTATACATCCGGCACGACGGGCAATCCGAAGGGCGTCATCCATACATACGGCAACCACTGGGCGTCCGCGATCGGTTCGGCCTTGAATCTGGGGATGAGCAGTGAAGATATGTGGCTCGCGGCGGTGCCGATGTTCCATATCAGCGGCCTGTCTATCCTGATGCGCAGCGTCATCTATGGCATGCCGATCGTCATACACGAGAAGTTCGATGCCCATCAGGCCAATACCGCGATCATGGAGCAAGGGGTGACGATCGTCTCTGTCGTCAGTAACATGCTGACGCGCATGCTGGAAGAGCTAGGCGACCGCACATATCCACCACACTTCCGTTGTATGCTGCTCGGCGGTGGGCCAGCGCCTCTGCCGTTGCTGGAAGCATGCGTGGAGAAAGGAATACCCGTCTATCAGACTTATGGCATGACAGAGACCGCTTCGCAGATCGTCACACTCCCGCCAGAGTACATGCTGACGAAGCTCGGCTCCGCAGGCAAACCACTCTTCCAATCTGAGGTTCGGATCATGGACGAGCGTGGGGAAGAGGCTGCTCCGAACGCGCCGGGTGAGATTCACGTACGTGGTCCAAACGTGACCAGTGGATACTGGGGTCGCCCCGATGCGACGTCCGAGGTGCTACGTCACGGATGGCTCGCGACCGGCGATATCGGTTACTTAGATGAAGAAGGCTTCCTGTATGTTCTTGACCGCAGGAAAGACCTCATCATCTCTGGTGGCGAGAACATCTATCCGGCCGAGATCGAGTCGGTGCTCACGGGACATCCGAGCGTGGTGGAAGCCGGCGTCACCGGCATCGCAGATGAGCGCTGGGGGCAGGTTCCGGTAGCGTTCATCGTGCCACGAGCAGGAGTGACGATAACGGCTGAAGAGCTCCAACGTTATTGCCACAACAGGCTCGCCAGATATAAGATACCTGCACATATCTACATCGTCGATTCGTTACCGCGCAACGCAGCGGGTAAGCTACTAAGACGAGAGCTACAGACCTATATCGACAAGTAAGGAGTGGGCCGAATATGCTCATCCAGCGAATCACGCTCTATCAGATCCGGATGCAGCTGAGATCTCCGTTCGTCACTTCATACGGTGCATATACAGACAGGGAGACGATCCTCGTCGAAGTCGAAGAGAAGTCGGGTGTGACGGGATGGGGAGAATGTGTGGCATTCGCAACACCGTGGTATACGGAAGAGACGATCGGTACAGCCTGGCATATGATGGAGCAGTTTCTCATCCCGCCGCTACTCGGCCAACCATTCGAGCACCCAAGCGAGGTCAACGCTCTGTTCACTTCGGTGAAGCGGAACCAGATGGCCAAAGCAGGCCTTGAGACAGCTGTCTGGGATATGTATGCGAAGCTGTGCGGCTTGCCGCTGGCACAAGTGTTAGGAGGGACCCGGCAGGAGATCGAGACCGGAGTAGCGGCAGGCTTGCAGAAATCGCCGGAGCAGCTGTATAGCCTGATCGAGCAGTATGTGAGCGAGGGCTATAAGCGGATCAAGGTGAAGATCAAGCCCGGTACCGATATCGAACTGCTACGCAACATCCGTAGCGTGTTTCCACATCTACCGCTGATGGCAGATGCGAACTCCGCCTATACGCTTAACGACGTGCAGCATCTGCAGAAGCTTGACGAGTTCGGTCTGATGATGATCGAGCAGCCACTAGCTGCTGATGATATCATCGACCATGCGAAGCTGCAGCAACGACTCACCACTCCGATCTGCCTCGATGAGAGCCTGGTCACGTATGATGATGTGCGTAAGGCGATAGAGCTTGGTAGCTGTCAAGTCGTGAACCTGAAGATCGGTAGAGTCGGAGGGCTGTCGGAAGCGCTCCGCATCCATGAGCTCTGCGCGGAGCACGGTATACCAGTATGGTGCGGCGGCATGCTAGAGACCGGCATCGGACGGGCGCATAATATCGCGCTGGCCTCGCTTCCGGGCTTCACTTTACCGGGGGATATATCGGCTTCATCCCGTTATTGGGAGCGAGATGTGATCGCCCCAGAAGTAACTCTGCGAGAGGGCAAGATCACCTTATCCGATCAGCCGGGGATCGGATATGAGATCGATCATGAATATATTCACAGCTTGACGCTGCGTTCCGAATCTTTCTATCCTCGACATAAGGAGGGCTGAGTGCTAAGTGACGAGGTGCTAGCCGTCAAGCTGGGTGCTCAGCACTGAGCACTGAGTACTAGTTCGGAGATAAGTTCAGTAGATGAGAGTACTTGCTACATATTCCATATTAGCTTAGGAGATACTAATCAGCGGCAGACTAGGATCAGCCAAGATATCTCTAGCTAAAATGGAGGAATTCAGAGCATATGAACAAGATCGGGATCATCATCGGCAGTACGCGGCCAGGCCGGGTTGCGGAGCAAGTGGCGAAGTGGGTATATGAGATCGCCCAGAAGCGCGGGGATGCCGAATACGAGATCGTCGATATCGCAGATTACAATCTGCCAATCTACGACGAACCGGTACCACCCTCGATGTCACAAGATTATGCGAACGAGCATACGAAGCGTTGGTCACAGAAGATCGCTTCGCTGGACGGATTCGTGTTCTGTACGCCAGAGTATAACCGTGCGACTTCCGGCGCGCTGAAGAACGCGATCGATTTCATCTATTATGAATGGAACAATAAAGCGGCGGGCTTCGTCGGTTGGGGCAGCTTCTTGGGTGCTCGCGCAGTGGAGAACCTGCGTCTCATCATGGGCGAGCTGCAGGTGGCGGACGTACGTGCTCAGGTAGGATTGTCACTCTTCACAGACTTCGAGAATTTCACGACCTTCAAGCCTGGCGCGCATCATGCCGACTCGGTGAACGCACTGCTCGAGCAAGTGAATGCATGGGCCGGTGCGATGAAGACACTGCGCAACCAATAGCCTCATATATTTGAAGAAACATAAAGAGACACCTTGTATCTACTATGCAGGGTGTTTTTTGCATACCTCCCGCGAGTGAGAGAGAAGTCTCGTCACGAGCTTTTTTTCATACGATCCCCATAAAATGTTCTTCGGCTGGAAAGCTTATTACTATCGGATAGATTGGTCGTCGAAAGAGGTGACATCATATGGGCTTTAGAACCTGGGGCTTCCCGAAGCACCGTCCTAGCACTAACACACCTCCACAGAGAGTGTATCTGGAAGGTCAGCTGACAGACGATATCCAGCTGAATCTGAGCAGTCTGAAGGATGCCTTCGCTTATCCAGACAATATGTCGCTCAAGATTCGGAATATCCAGATATTGGCGCTTAATCTAGAGGCAGTGATCGTATACGTCGAGAGTGCTGCGGACGCGAAGACTGTCGAGAGGAATATGATCAAGCCCCTGCTGGAGATGGAGCTGCCTGAATCGCATAACAAGTCCGCTGACCCGATCCAGATCATCAAGGATCATCTCCTTCCTGTCCTGTCGTTAAAGCAGACGGAGACGTTCCAGGAGGTGAATGCCGATCTGTTGAATGGGAATACGGTGTTGCTCATCTCGGGTTCCTCGCAAGCGATCGTTGCGGAGACGCAAGGCTTCAGCTTCCGCAGTGTGACTACACCGCAGGTGGAACAAGTGATCCGCGGCCCGAAAGAGGCATTCATCGAATCCGCTGAAACGAATAGATCGCTCATCCGCAAATATGTGAGGGATAACGATCTTCAGTGCGATACAGTAAAGTTCGGTAACAATAAGAACAGAACATGTTACCTCATGTATATGCGCAATATTGCGAATGAACAGATCGTAGACCGGGTAAAAAAACGGATCGAGGTCGTGCAGAGCGATACTGTGCAAAATCTATATATGCTCGAACAGCTGATCGAAGAACGTCCATACTCGATGCTTCCGTCCGTAATATTAACAGAGAGACCAGACCGCGTGGCGGGTTTTCTACAGGAAGGCCATGTTGCGATCATCATGGAAAATTCTCCAGCTGCCTTGATCACACCCGTCACGTTCTGGGGATTATTCCATGCAGCCGAGGACCAGTATCATCGATGGGTGAGTGGAAACTTCATGCGCATCATCCGCTTGCTGGCGATGCTAGTGACGATGCTAGTTCCAGCTGTGTATGTAGCGGTTAGCTCGTATCATGTGGAGATGCTTCCAACGGACTTGATGCTTGCCATCGCGGCTGCCCGGGAGCGGGTGCCGTTCCCCATTATCGTTGAGATCATCTTCATGGAGCTTACGTTCGAGCTGATCAGAGAATCCGGGATTCGTGTGCCGGCTCCGATCGGATCGACGATCGGGATCGTCGGTGCGCTCGTGCTAGGGCAGGCAGCTGTCGATGCGAATCTCGTCAGTCCGATCCTCGTGATCATCGTCGCCATCACGGGACTCGCCTCCTTCATCATCCCAGATATTACTCTCAACTTCTCGATCAGAGTGCAGCGCTTTATCTTCATCATGTTCGGTGCGCTGTTCGGATTTTTCGGTATTGCTCTGTATATGTCATTCGTACTCGCGTATCTCGTCTCTTTCAAATCCTTCGGCGTGCCGTTCTTCTCCCCGTTGGCACCCCGTCTAAGCGCATCGAAGGACATGTTCATCAGGTCACCACTTCGCAAGCAGTGGCTTCGTCCGGCTAATCTGATGCCGAAGGATCAGACCAAACAGGATAAACCAGAAGGGAACTAAGGTCGTATGCATATTACGGACGGTAAAGTAGGGGCAAGGGAATTGCTCGGGACGGTCGTATTCATGATCGCGATGAAAGCGACTGACTCGACCCCTGATCTGTTGATCTATCATGCGATGAACGCTTCGTGGCTGTTATCACTGCTATCGGGGCTCATCATCCTGCTCCCTCTCTTACTTCTAGTGGGGTTGATGAAGAAATATAACACGGGCTTGCACGACTTGCTGTTACGATTCACGGGTCGGTGGGTCAGCGGCGCTATCGTGGCACTCATGTTCATCGGATTGTTCATCAGCACCACGATCAACGCAAGAAGCTATGTCGATATCGTGAATACATTGTTTTTCCCGCAGACATCTATTCCGCTCATCCTACTCTCTCTCTTGTTATTCTGTAGCTTCGTCGCGAATCGAGGGTTCGAGACGATCGGCAGAGTCACTTGGCTGATGTTCGGAGTGATCATGATCGTCGGGACACTACTAATACTTACGACATGGCAGCATACAAGCTTCTCCTATCTGTTTCCCTTACTAGGACCGGGGCTCGATCAGTTGCTGTGGGACAGCTTGACTCATAGCTCGCTCTATGGGGAGATCATTCTTATCGCATTTTTCTTCCCTTACGTCCGTTCGTTTCAAGCGTATCGGGGCGGAATCATGATCGGATTTGGTCTATGTGTGTTCTTACTCGTGTTGTTTAACGCGCTATATGTGATGGTGTTCGACTATCCTGCCATAGAGCATATGGCTTACCCTTACCAGCAGTTGACGCGGGCAGCCTCGTTCGGTAACAAAGCGGCTCATCTCGAATCGGTGTTCTTGTTCATCTGGATCATCGGGGCGGTCTTACATTTTGCCATCTACCTGTACTTACTCGCGTACCTGTTCTCGCGAATCTTCAAGATCCATGAGTTCGAGCCCCTTATATTATCGTTGGCGGGAATGATCTTACTGATGGCTGGATTCCCTAAGAATATCATCCAACAGAACATCCTGCGTGACTGGTTGATTAGTAGCACGTCCTTCATGTTCCTCCTATTGCCCATCGTGCTATGGGGGCTTCATCTGTGGAAGGGGCGAACTTCATGAAAGCATCCATACTTATCATCCGGAGCATGGTCATATGGCTGCCTATGCTGCTGATGGCAGGCTGCGCCGATCGCATCGAGCCCGAGAGATTGGCGCATGTCGTCGTACTAGGCTTAGATCTAGCGGAAGGTGGTAAGCTTCAGGTCACGTTTCAGATCGCCAATCCGCAGGTAGGGTCGACTGACAGAGGGCAAGCGGAGAACGAGCCTCCAAGCGATATCGTGACCATCACCGCCACGGACATCTTAACGGCGAGAGAGTTGGCGAACACGATCATCCCGCGACAGATCAACTTTACCCATCTCCAGACCCTGATCATCTCAGAAGAGCTGGCGCGTTCACCGCATCTTCATGATACGATCACGAGCATGGTTCGCCTGCCGGAGATTCGGCGCGAGATGAACATGATCATCACACGGGAGAAAGCTCAAGTATTCATCGTCAAGAACAAACCGCGGTTGGAGACTCGGCCACATAAATATTATGAATTCATGATGGATCAGTGGGAGATATCTGGCATCGTGCCACTGTCTAATCTGAACGAGTATCTGAAGGATCTGTCAGGCGAGGTGTATCTTGCCATCTATGCGACGACAGAACGGATCGAAGCCCCGACCTTCGAGTTCGAGGCTCATTATCGCGCAGGAGAAGTACCGACGAAGAAAGCAGATCCTGCCCAGATGGTCGGGTCCGCAGTGATCAGAGAGGGAAAGATGATCGGTACGCTAACAGGAGAAGAGACCCGTTATGCCATGATGTTAAAGAAACAAGGGAAAGCACATTCACATATTACCTCATTCCCAGACCCGTTGAAGGAAGGGGAACGTGTGGCGGTTCGCCTGATCAGGAATGAAGGCACCCGTATCCAAGTCGATGTATCCGACGAAGTGCCGAAGATCAGCGTGGAGCTTCAGCTATATGCGCAGCTATGGTCGATTCAAGGTCTGACGAACTATGTCACGAATAAGGAGAACCAGCTGCTCTTGGAACGGTCCATCGAAGAGAAATTAGAACGTGAGACGATGAAGTTCGTTCGGCGCGCACAGGAGGAATTCCGGGGAGATCCATTCGACTGGCATACGGAAGCGAAGAAGAAGTTCTGGACGTGGAACGATTATCTACGCTACGACTTTCTAGATAAATTTCCGCGAGCGGAAGTGAAGGTTCACTACGACGTCACGATCGAGAGCTTCGGAAAGCAGTTCGAGCCAGCTAGAGTGAGGAAGGATTGACATCTACAAGGAGTGGGAAGGCCATGCAGCTGCTTATATATGGGATCAATGCCTATCTGACATACTATACGTTCTCCTATGCCCGCAAGATCTGGCGGGATGGCAATATGGCCGGGGCGATCGCAACTGGCGTGATCGCGCTGAGCTTCTTGCCGTTGACCTTCATCATCTTCTATGTGAAGTAGTGTTCGTACGGATGTCGTCGTGCATATGAAGGCGAGTGATGGGTATATGGGAAAATAGTGGGTTGACTCTCCGTTGTATTATACGCATAATACAATATAGGTAAGGCAGGTGAGGTGTGCGTGTTGAATTTCCACAGATTGAAGCTGACTCATAAACAGCCTGTCTATATCCAGATCGCCACCTATGTGAAGCTACAGATCTTGCTCGGCAACGCGACGCACGGGGATAAGCTGCCCTCCCGTCGTGAGGTGGCCGCACAGCTGCAGGTGAATCCGAACACGGTGCAGAAGGCGTTCAAGCTGATGGAGGACGAAGGCTACGTTCGTACGAGCAGCACGCTGGGCAGTGAGATCGAGGTGGATGAACGGATGCTGCGCCACATCCAGGACGAGATGACGCATAAGCTGGTGAGCGAGTTCATCGACTCTGCCAAGGAGATGAACCTGTCGTTCGAGCATGTGTGGAGCCTGCTCCGGGACCTGTGGAGCCGTGACGATCGAAGTGGTAGTTGATGAGGCAGGATGTAGCAGGGATGATATGGTCATGGGGATGAATCGTGTCGGCCTTCGTTCATGCGAGGATTAGGAGTAACGACGGTACAGGTTGTGATGCTGTGCGACGCTTATACTATGGGGATGGTACAGTTAGGGGAGGTTGAATTCGTGAAGCCGTGGTTGTCGGTCTATCGATTAATGAACGATCAGTTCTCGAGATGGTTTAATCTGAACTTGACCATATGCACCGTTATGCTGAACGCGACCAATATCCTCGTTCGGATGGAGGTGAGCGATTATACTTCGTTTACCGCTCATGAACGATTCGAAGATCTGTATACGTCTTCCGGAAGCATATGGGTATACGTCGTCGCTGTGATGATCGCATGCGGTTTCTTTATCTATACGATCTATTCGGACTATTGGGGGAGCAAGGCGATCTATACGTACATGACACTACCCGTACGACGTGAGGCGATCTATGCGAGCAAGCTCATCGCATTCATGCTTAGCTTAATCTTCATAACGGCTTTTCAACTGATCTCGATACGAGTCGGGCATAGCATCTATGCTCATCACATCGATCGCTATGCGGACGGGATGTATCTTATGAACAACGGCTTGTTCCTGGCGGTCATCCGCTCCTCGTTCATGCGCTTGATCCTGCCTCTCAGTTGGATCGGCTTCATGTGCACACTCACGATCCTGCTCGTGCTATCGACCGGTATATACTATGCTGTGCTATGCGAGCGAGCCGATCGCCGCTACGGAGCCATTGTCAGTGCTGTCGCTGGTATCGCCTTGTTCGATCTGGTCCGGCAAGTGACGCGTGAAGATGTGCTTGATATATCCCTCGTTAGGCTGATCTTCGTCTGTGTGTTATTGCTCAGCTTGAGTGGTTATTTCATCATCCACAGCATCTATCTCGTCCGTAGAGGAGCGAATGTATAGCTTATATCGTGAACACAGGATAATTTTAGGGAGGGGAGTGACGAGGTGAGACGACGGTTCGCGGTTGGGAGAAGCCTCATGCGTCATGGGATCGCGCCGATCGCTATACTTGCGATACTCGTGATCGGATATAGTGCAGTAGATCTGTATGCTGCGAAGGATGAAGCGAGGTTCGAGCTTGTCGATCGATACGGTGATCGGAGTGCCATGGAAGGCATCACGGTGCGGGGAACGCTAGGGGACATCCTTCATCGGTCGGAATTCGAGATCTCGATGGATGGGGTTCGACATCATACTGAGCTGTTCGATCATCATGAGTATGAGCTTTCAACGCCTATTAATAGATTCGACTATGGATACAGTGGACAATATTGGGTGCGAAGAAATCAACTTGGACGATGGGTTGAGATATGGAAGAGGGGCTGGGGAGAGGTTACTGTATATACAGGCTTTTCGGTTGGGGGAAATAAAGGTCGTGAGTACGGAAATCCATTCGAGTATGGTCTGGCGAGCGTAGGAGAGAAAGATTACTATGTAGCACCGACTTCTCTACACTTCACTGGCATAGCCGCGATCTTTGAGCTCCCCTTCGGCACGAACAGAGAAGTTGCTCGACAGCTTGCCACGATAAGTATGGCGGACAATGATGCGGAGCGATCGAAAGGGCTGGAGATCCTAGGACTAGAAGCCGTCGGGGATCGACTCATCCTCGTGCTGAAAGAAGATCGAACGAATCTCATCATACGAAGCTATGACAGCACGAACGTTGAACGATTTAGCGAGGAAGTGTTAAGTGGTACTGAAGAATATGTCGATCAGTATGAAGCGATCGTCGATGACGATGGCACGCTCCATCTAATCTTCGAGTCTAGTGCGAATGATCAGCAAGTGTTGACGATCCTTAGCCTCTATGTGGGGGATGATATGACGCATATGGAAGACGCTCGGTTGGTCATCGAGGAGGGACATTGGCATTCGCGGGATCATCAATTGACGCTCCGACGCGTAGATGGCAAGCTCGTCGTCGTGATGACGTTAGATGATAGGAATGAAGACACTGGACCAACATGGTTTCGTGAGCAGACTCGCTTCATGATCGATGTGTTACAAGACGGAGAAGTGCGATATCGTGGTGAGCTACTCGCAGATCAGAACGATGATTTTATCTATATGTTGAATAGTAGAGAAGGCGGCTATCCAGTCTATTATCGCACCTTTGATAATCTGAGTATCGAATGACCGGATTGGGACACGTGAAGCTGCATCAGTAAGATTGAATCCGATCGACTAGACCACTGTGTAATCAATTCGGTAGATAGTAGGGGGAGGGTCGTCCGCATGATCGAGATCAAAGGGCTGTGGAAGAAGTATCGCTCATCGCCGTTCCAGCTATATGTGGATGAGCTGAAGCTCCTGGATGGCGAGATCGTTGGCATACTCGGAGCGAATGGCAGCGGCAAGTCGAGCTTGCTGAAAGCGATCGTCGGGCTCGGCGAGCTAGAGGAGGGTTATATCGCGATCGACGGTTTACCTCCTGCAGTGCGATATACCGATCTCGCGTTCATAACGGAGGAGGGCAGCTATCGGCCAGAGCTGACATCAGTCGAGTACGCGCAATTCCTCGCTGACTATTACCCAAGGTTCGATATGGATTACTTCGAGCATCTGCTCGAGCTGTATGGGGTGCTGAAGCACGAGAAGATCAGAACGTTCTCTAGAGGTCAGAAGGCCAAGCTCGAGATCGCAGCAGGGCTCGCCAAGCGGACGAAGCATGTGGTGATGGATGAGCCGTTTATCGGCAAGGATTTCCTATCGCGGCGTGATCTCTTCAAGATCTTGGTGTCTGAGATGAAGGGGGATGAAGTCATCCTACTGTCCACACATCATATCGCAGATATCGAGCATGTGATCGATCGGGCGATCGTCATCTACAACGGTTCGGTGAAGGTAGATGTCTATATGGATGACCTGCGGGAGGAAGGCAAATCGTTAAGCGAGGTAACGGAGGCTTGGATCCAGTCGCTCAAGCGGCGCGGTCTATTCGGAGAATCAACAGAGGAGTCCCGATATTTCCGGGGAAATGGTGATAGATAGAAGCGTCCTAGCGGCAGGATGGATCCCTGCACCGCTAGGACGCTTCTTCGTAACATCAGATGGTTAGCACCTCGTGAACACCGTGAGGTGTTTCGCTGCATGAAGACTGTCGGTAGACGGACTAGTTCGCGTTCAGCAGCTCCTCTGGACGCATCGCGTTCAGCTGCTGCTCGTACAGCTTGCGGTATAGCCCGCCCTGACGCAGTAGCTCGCGGTGGCTGCCGCGCTGCTCGACCTGACCGTTGTTGATGACGAGGATCTGGTTGGCGCGTACGACGGTCGCTAGTCGGTGAGCGATGACGAATGTCGTCCGTCCGACCATGAGACGCTCCAGCGCCTCTGTGACGAGGCTCTCGGACTCGGAATCGAGTGCGGACGTCGCTTCGTCTAAGATCAGGATGCGCGGATTCTTCAGGATCGCCCGAGCGATCGCGAGACGCTGCTTCTGTCCGCCTGACAGGCGCATGCCCCGTTCGCCGATGATCGTATCGTAGCCGTCCTTGAAGTCCATGATGAACTCATGCGCGTTTGCCGCCTTCGCCGCATCGATCATATCCTTATCTGTTGCATGCGGTCGGCCGTAGAGTAAGTTATCGCGGATCGTGCCGGAGAACAGGACGTTATCCTGGAGGACGAGGGCGATATGCTTGCGCAGATCATCGAGCTGATATTCCTTCACATCGACACCGTCGATATAGACGTTTCCTTCTTCGGGATCATAGAAGCGAGGGATCAGGTTGATTAGCGTCGACTTCCCAGCTCCGCTCGGTCCGACGAGTGCGATTACATCACCAGCCTTGGCTGTGAATGTAATATCGCGGATCCCTGTACGTTCCTCTAGCTCGACCTCCGGTGGCTTCGGCCTGATACTGACGGGTAGCCAGAAGAACCGCTTCGGCGCCTTCTCACGCTCGATGATCTCGGGATTCACCTGACCATCCTTGTCTCGATATATGGCGTTGCGCGTGATGTAGTTGTAGGTGACGTTGTCGAATACGATGTCTCCTCGACAGGTCGGCATCGGCTTCGCGCCTTCCTTCTCTGTGATCGCCGGCTTCTCATCGAACATCTCGAAGACGCGCTCGATGTTGGTGATCGAGTTCTGGATCGTGACGTTCACATCCGCGAAGCGTTGGATCGGACCGTACAGATTGCCTAAGAGCAGCTGGAAGGCAACGATCTCACCGATCTGCATCTTGCCAGCGAGCACCAGGCTACCTCCGACCGCCCAGATGATCAGACCGCCTGCGTTCGCAAGTGTCTCACTCATCCGACCGAGCATGTTGGAGAACAGATGAGCCGTCACCGTGTGATCATAGTGCTGCTTCGTCTGTCTGGCGAAGCGCGCCTGCTCTTGCTTCTCCCCGTTGAACGCCTGCACGATACGGATGCCGGACATCCGCTCGACGAGCGTGCCGGAGACGCGTTCCATCTGCCGATGCACGGCGCGCCATGCGAGGCGGATACGAACGTTCATGTTCGTGAAGGACAGATAGTACAGTGGCATGATCGCAAGTGACAGCGCTGCCAAAGTTGCGTTCATGTTGAACAGGATGATCCCCGCGAAGACGACCATCAGCAGATCGAGCACGAGGTTGATGATCCCGCCGCCGATCAGGTTCTGTGCGCCGCCGATGTCATGGATGACACGCGAGGATATGCCGCCTACCTGGCGCTGGTCATAGAAGCTGACGGACATCTTCTGCAGATGATCGTATAGCTCCTGACGCAGCTTCATCATCATCCGGTTGCCGAGTATGGCAGATGTGAAGTGACGCAGGAAGTTGACGATGACGCTTAAGGTCAGGATCACGGCGAGTATGCTAATCACCTGGTAGAGTGTCCAGTCGCCTTTGCCGACTAGGACGTCGTCGATCAGGATCTGCGTGAAGATCGGCACGGATAGTGGACCTACGAATTGCAGGATACCGAGGAATATGATACAGCCGATCATCCACCAATACGGCCTCGCCCACAATAAGTAACGTTTGACTGGATTCAAAAGTTGTGCCTCCTCATCATTCAGTAAAATGTTAATCAATACATCTATACATTAAAGTACTTTCGTGTATGTTTGGCAATAGGAAATCGCAAAAAAGTTAACAAAACATTCATAAAAGAATGGAGTATCTTTCGACAAGCTTGTTACATGGTGCGGCGAGCCAAATCGTCATACATACTTGCGTCAGAACAACATATGCTGAACATTGGAGGATATAACCGGTAGTTGACATCAACAGATTACACCTTGCGATCGACATGATGATCATACCCGTTCACGTAGAATGGTAGATGATGATATAATATGGTAAGGATGATGGGACAAACGGTTCAATGAACGAAATCTTAGGATAGGAGCTCGGATATGGATGTGGATAGATTGATCTTTACGATCCGCCTGTTAAATGTCTGTGTATCAGTCGTCGGGCTAGGTATGCTGTTCGCTGCGCTGTTCATTCCTTCACTCGTATCGCCGATGTTCCCTGCCGTCATCGCGTTCAGCTGGTTCGTCACGATATTCTATAATCCCGTGGCGAAGGATCTATGGGAGAAGTGGAAGAGCAACCTTCGTTCATGATGGCTTGCGGTTGTCTTCGATCTGATCATCAGGGTACAATGGGTATAACCAACGATAGACTCATCCAGTACAGACGGAGCAGGTGGGATCGGACATGATCATACGGAATCTGAAGAAAGTATACGGCGGACAGACGGTGTTAGACCGTGTCGCCATGACCGCGGAGCCAGGGGAGATGATCGCCGTCCTCGGGCCAAGCGGCAGTGGCAAGAGCGCCTTGTTGAAGTGCATCGCCCTACGTGAGAAGTGGGACAGCGGCGAGCTCATCTATGACGGTGACGATCTGCTGAAGCAAGGATGGCTGGCTCAGCAGCGATATAAGAGTGTATGTACGTATCTCCCCCCTAAGGAAGCGGGTCTGAATCCGAACAAGACGGCGCTGAAGAACGTGCTTAGTGGGCTGTTGCCGATGTGGCGCAAGCTGATCGGCGCTCGTACGAAGATGGAATATATGACAGCGATGGATTACTTGGAGAATGTCGGCTTACTTGACTTAGCACACCGCAAGGTGATGACGTTAAGCGGCGGTGAGAAGCAGCGCGTCGCTGTGGCGAAAGCCCTCATCCAAGGGGCGGAGCTGATCGTTGCGGACGAGCCGGTGATCGGCCTCGACCCAAGCTCCGCGCAGCTCGTCTTGCAGGATCTACGATATATGTGTGATAAGCATAAGGCGACGGTCATCTTCTCGGTCCCGCAGATCGAATGGGCAGAGCGCTATGCGACTCGCATCATCGGTCTCGTGAATGGACAAGTTCAGTTCGATATCACCGGTCGGAAGTTGACATCAGCGGAGCGGATGAAGCTCTAGTAGACGACCGATCGCACCGTGTGCAGCCCCTGCTTGCGGTGTTTCGTTGCATGACGGCGATTGGTTGACTGATGCAGGCCAACGTCCATTTTGATATCGCTCTGTGCGCATGACCATACCTCCCGAGCCAGAGGTTGATATACTGTATCAACGCTTTATCGGGAGGTGAAGCTAATGGGTTACGCTGCAGGAGGAGTAGGCGGTGTTGGCGGAGGTTTTTGGACGTCCACAGGCACGATCCTTGTTCTGTTTATTTTGCTTGTTATCATCAGCCGTACGGTATTCGTCTAACTTTCGATTTGCAAGGGGCAGCCAGCTAGTATAGCCGGCTGCCTCTTCTACTTGTTGTGAAGCATCGACGCAAGCGATTTTCAGGTACTTTTCCGGGTGTTCGCACATACAATACAGTGACTTAGACTAATGACCCGGGAGGACAGTACAACGTCATGAATTTCGAACAGTCGGCACTGTATGAGCATCGGTTCTGGCTCCAAGTGTTAGGGGATCATGCTCGGTTCATCCGTGATTCGCTGGCACCCGCTGAAGCCGAGGAGATTCATAGAGCAGATAACTTCGTCCAAGTATTCGATCACTTGCTGCAGGTTGCTCGTGAGCCCCTAGGAATGGCTGCACTAAGGGATTTGAATCAGATGGCGTACCGGCACGTTATGGAGCTCCGTCATTTTAAGCTGCATCTGTTAAGACGTCATCTATGCGGGGAGATCGCGATTCATCTTACACCGACGTTCATCAATCATATGGTGAATGAGCTAGATGAGTATCTGCGTGTTCTATCGTATCTACAAGCGGAGCGCATCCCGATCTTCGATGCGGTGCATCACCATCTGTTGTGGCTACCGGATGCTGCCGGTCATGCTGCAGCGATCGGAGCTAATCTGGACAAAGTCGAGAAGCTGCTGAGAGAGAAGACCCAGCATTTCGAGACGATGTTCGACCATTTCTACCTGAAGGCGGTGGAGATCGCAGGGTATCTACGCACGCAGCTTGCTGATTTTCCGGCGCTCGCTCGCTTCAACGAGCAAGTGGAGATCGAGATGGGGCTGTTCATGCAGTTCATCCACGAGCTGGAGCATATGAAGCTGACTAATGTGCTGCTCTCGACCTTAATGCCGCTTATGGCAGACCATATGGCTCGGGAGGAGTGCTACTATCTGACGAAGCTGTCGCAGGTCAGTCTGGTTACGGCGCCGGATTGTGACGCGACGAAGCCACGCATCAGAGGATGAGGCTGTCTAATGGCAGACCCTACCCGAGTGATCGCCCTGTACGAGTTGTTATACTTGTACGGGGCGTTGCTGTGTGCGCGATGGATGGGATGAGAGGTTGATGGGGATCGTGAGCGGATGGTTATGGGCGGATATTAGGCACGTGGCGTTTCGCTTCGTTCGGATGATGTCTGATTCTTCGAGCTTCTCGTATAGCTGCGGCTGTCTGAAGTTTTGCTTTCGATGCGATCATGGTAGAATAGGACATATCCATATAGCAAAGGGATGATCGAGTTGTTACTAGGATTAGATATCGGTACGACGAATATTAAAGCAGGACTATTCCATACGGATGGACGACTCGCCAAGGTCGCTAGCCGTCCGACGATCACACAGCATACTGCAGATGGTTTGCCCTACTACGATCCGGAATGGATGTGGGAGACGGCGGCAGTGGTGCTTCGCGAAGCGGTGGCGGCATCCGATGCGCCTATACATAGCCTAGGGATTACGAGCATGGCGGAGGCCGGACTCCTGATCGACACCGTGAGTGGTCAGGCGAAGTCGCATGTCATCCCATGGTTCGATAAACGTTCGTTGCCGCAGCTGGAGCGAGTGAAGGGTGGCAGCGATGCGCTGGAGCGATTCGCGCGATCGGGCCTGAATCCGAGCTTTAAGTACGGCATGTTGAAGATGATGTGGCTGAAGGATCAAGAGCAAGACATCCTACGGAACGCCTGCTGGCTATCCGTATCTGACTATATCGCCTTCCGTCTGACTGGTGAGCGGTTCACAGACGCTTCGCTCGCCGCACGGACATACGCGTATGATCTTCACCATGAGACGTGGGATCAAGATTTTCTCGAGCAGTTCGGACTGGGGGAGGTTTCGTTCCCAAGCGTACTGCCTGCTGGACAGGCTGGTGGCACGGTGCATGCGGCAGCAGCGACGGTGAGCGGTCTGCCAGAAGGTCTGACGGTGGCCGTGTGCGGCCACGATCACCTCTGTGCGAGTGTTGCAGTAGGGGCGCTTCAACCGGGACATGTGTTCGACTCGATGGGGACCGCCGAGACGCTCGTCGGTGTACTACCTGCGCGCAAGCTTGGCGAAGCCGAGTATCGGACAGGCATGTCACATGGGAAGCATGTGCTGCCGGAGAGATATTTCTGGATGGGTGGCATCTCGTCGTCCGGTGGTTCAGTAGAGTGGATGCGGAAGATGATTCAGGATCCACCGATTCCTTACGATGAGATGAATCGTATGCTGGCGGAGATGGAGGCGAAGCCGACAGGTATACTCTACTACCCGTATCTATCCGGCAGTGGTGCGCCGAAGCCGAATCCGAATATGCTGTCGTCGTTCGTCGGTGTCAGTGTCGGTCATACCCGCGCGGATATGATGCGCGCCGTGCTAGAAGGCACCGTATACGAATTCGCCGCGATCCGCCGTGCAGCGGAACAAGCCTCCGGCCAAGCGATCAGCACGATCACGGCAGTCGGTGGGGGGACGCGCAACGCTGTACTCATGCAGATCAAGGCCGATGTCACAGGCTGCACGTTCTATATTCCGAGTGTCGAGGAAGCGACGATGCTAGGAGCGGCGCTGATCGCCGGTGTAGGCAGCGGTATCTATCGCGATGAGATCGATGCTTGGGAGCATATCTCACCGCAGCTGTCGATTCGTACCGTCACGCCTAATGCGGAGGTCGGCGAGCTGTACGCTCCGTATCTAGAGGCGTATCTTGGACTGCGGGATTCGCTGCACGCGCATTTTAACCGGCTTGCGGCTCAGCAGTAATCGGATACGCGTTTATAGAAATTGAGACAGGCATGTACGCTAAACCTGGCTTGTGGTAGACCGACCGTTGACCTGCAGTGATACACAGCGCGCTGGCAGTATGCAGGTTCGTCATCCGCTGTATGGTGAGAGGAAGCTATTGCGCAGTCAGCGAGACAGATTAATACTGGCAGGTAGCGACCCGTATGCAGGTTCGGCATCCGCTGAATGGTGAGAGGAAGCTATTGCGCAGTCTACCAGACAGATTAATACTGACAGGTAGCGACCCGTATGCAGGTTCGTCATCCGCTGTATGGTGAGAGGAAGCTATTGCGCAGTCAGCGAGACAGATTATTACTGGCAGGTAGCGACCCGTATGCAGGTTCGTCATACGCTGTATGGTGAGAGGAAGCTATTGCGCAGTCAGCGAGACAGATTAATACTGGCAGGTAGCGACCCGTATGCAGGTTCGTCATATTATGTTATAGTATAGTGAATATTGATTATGGGAGAGGGAGGCTGCACGATGCGCAAATTGATATCACTGACGGGCATCATCGCATTTTCCTTAGTATTAACATCATTCGATCCTAAGGAAGAGCCGAAGCGCGAGCCTCTGTTTACTTTCTCGGGTTCGGAAGTTATATACAGTGATGTAGAGTATCTCTGCCATTAACGGCAGGCTGAATAGAAGGAGACCAAAGGCTATATGATCACACATATCGTATTCTTCAAGCTTAAGGATCGTTCACCAGAGAACATCCAGCGTACGCATGACGTGCTCGCAGCGATGGAGGGGAAGATCCCACAGCTGAGATCGCTGGAAGTCGGGATCGACGTCGTTCGTTCCGAGCGTTCCTTCGATCTTGCTTTAACCGCAAGATTCGAATCACTGGAGGATCTGAAGCTGTATAACGATCATCCGGTGCACCAGGAAGTCTTGCAATATATCGCGACCGTGAAGGACGTCTCGCTGGCCGTCGACTACGAATCGTGATGATGGGATCCGGAGGAAGCTAAGATGGACAATATGTCAGAATATATCACGATCGTCGCCGTCATCATCCTAACATTCGTCATCGGCACGATCTGGTTGAAGCGCAAAGCGCGGAAGAATCGCAAGTAGCAGGAGGCTGTCGCACATATGTACTTCGTGGATCGCGATCAAATCGAACAGCGGTTAACCTATATCGAGCAATCACTTGTCGAGGCTGCGCATCAGCTTGAGCGGGATATGCAGACGATGCAGCCGCTGATCTCGCGTCTCGCTTGGGAGCGGATCATGCATCTCGCGATCGAGTCGGTAACAGACATCGGTAGTCTGATGATCGACGGATTCATCATGCGAGATGCGAGCAGCTATGAAGATATCATCGACATCCTGCGAGATGAAGGGGTATTCGAACAGGGGACCGGGCAGGCGTTGTACGAGCTTGTGAAGCTGCGTCGACCGTTGGTGCAGCACTACTATGAGATGGACGAGCAGCAGCTCGCTCAGTGGATCCCGCAGATTAAGTCCGTGTTGCTGCGATTCAAGCAGTCTGTTGAGCTGTATCTGCAGCGTGAGCTAGCATAGAAGCGATACATAAGTCGGAACGATCAGCAGGCAGTCGTTTCGGCTTTTTCGCTTTCGCTTGTCGTGGTATGTGCGGCAAGTGACATCATACGTGGATAAGACAGTCACGCTGCTCGTGCCCGTGATGAGGTTGCAGTGGGGGCTGAATCGCTTGCATGAGCTGGTTATAGGATCCCGTATATGTGGCTGGGATAACCAGCATGATAACGTCTGATCTCGCCAGCACGAGCTGGTCATAGGTGGCGAGAGGATATTCCTCGCTTGATTATGCCTGATCTCGATGGCACGAGCTGGTCATAGGTCTAGACGTGGATAGGGAACCGTTCACGGGAGCTGTGCATATTCATATGGTACATGTATCTGTGAGCATCTAACGAATATCGATTGTCCAGAGCGCAAGGCTATAAGGGACAGGATGCACACCAGGGATTGAAGCGAGCGATCCAAGAGTCCTGATATGAGGCTTTGAGGTCCATGGATCATAAAGGCGAGGGTGTAGAACCCATACTTTAGGGGAGTTCAGGGAGCGAGAATGTCAAGTAGCAAGTAGCAAGGTTAGGGATCAGGTGACGAAGTGACAAGCTGTTACGGTTAGAGGCTCACCCCAGATCATAGGTAGGTCATAGGCAAGTCATAAGCGGTACTGCTTGAGGGACAGCAGGGTCAAGGAAGACTTCTTAGAATGTACTATAAGGCGAAGGAAGCGGTGTATCCTTGGAGCATCCTATAGCGATATTAGATTCAGGAGTAGGCGGACTCACGGTTGTGAAGGAAGTCATGCGGCAGCTGCCGCTCGAGAGAATCATCTATTTTGGCGACACTTTACGGGCGCCTTATGGTCCGCGTCCAGCAGAGGAAGTATTAGCGTTCACTCGTCAGATCGTCGACTATCTGCAGAAGTATGATCCGAAGATGATCGTGATCGCCTGTAACACGGCGACGGCAGTTGCGTTAGATGATATCCGTGCGAGGACGAATATCCCGATAGTCGGCGTCATCCAGCCCGGCGCTCGGGCCGCGATCAAGCGCAGTATGAGCGGGACGATCGGTGTTATCGGTACAGAAGGTACGATCTTAAGTGGTGCTTACGAACATGCATTGAAGCGGATCGCACCGCATCTGCAAGTGTATAGCAAGGCTTGCCCGGAGTTCGTTCCGATCGTCGAGCAAGGACTCTATCGATCTAGCGCATGTGAGCCGATCGTCGAACGGTGCTTACACGAGTTCACTCATCTCGATATCGATTGTATGATCCTCGGCTGTACGCACTATCCATTCATGGCTGATGTGATCTCTGCGTATCTCGGACCTAACGTGGAGCTGATCAGCTCGGCAGAAGAGACGGCGCGAGAGATTAGCACCCTCCTCTACCATAAAGGGCAGCTAGCCTCGACGTTAGAGATGCCGGTGCATCAGTTTTTCTGTAGTGGGGATTCCGTCATCTTCCAGAAGATCGCCCGCGAATGGTTAGATGAGGAGATTCACGTGAACTCGGTCGTCTGGCAGATGTCGAGGTTCGCATGAATGATGCTAGGCTGGCACGCAGTGTCTGATCGTAAGCTCGAAGGCTTGGGAGTAGCCAGATTCGAGGACTCGGCGGTACGAGGAATTCGAGGATTCGAGGATTCGGTGATTCGGTGATTCGAGGACTCGACGGTACGAGGAATTCGAGGATTCGGTGATTCGGTGATTCGAGGACTCGACGGTACGAGGAATTCGAGGATTCGGTGATTCGTGAGACTTGAGGCTCGCGGGTAGTTCGGGTGAACTTCACTCGTTAGTCGGCATGATCTCAAGATCAGTGTAAGTAGCAGGAATTCGCCATTTTTCAGAAAACAAGCTATAATAATATTCGATCGATATACAGCCGCTTATGTGCGGCTGTTTGAACTTCATATCACGCATAGGAGTTGAAGTTAAGTGAGATGCAAGATTACACGTAATGCAGCGAAGGTCATGCTCAGAGAGCTTGAACAGGAGACGAACAAAGAACTGAAGTTCCGTGTTCATATTACACATATGCATGGCGATCATGCACACTATGGATTGAAGCTCGATACACCGACGGAACAAGACGAAGTCGTGATGACAGATAAGGAGATCGAAGTGATCCTGGAGAAGGACGAGCCCTTCCTAGACGGTGTGAAGATCGACTATCTGTATATTCCAGAAGAAGGCTATGTGATCACGAACCCCTCTAAGGGATATCATGGTGAGTACTAATGACGCTAGAGAAACGAGTCAAACCGGCTAACGATATCCGAGTGTGTCACAAATGCAAGCATATGAACGCAGAACGTGTGAAGAAGCAATTGGAGCAGTCGGTGCCGGATTCTCGCATTCGGGTCGGTTGTAAGTCGTACTGCGGTCCATGCGAACGGTATGCATTCATCTATATCAATGGCCGATATGTAACAGGGGAGACGGAGGAAGAAGTGTTGCAGAAGGCTAGCAAGTATGTGAAGATTAAGCCTTCTTCAACTGATGCATAGGGCGGCGGTTACGGTGTCGTTCGAACTCGCCTCTGCTAAGGGAACAGAGATGCGTTATTCTCTCGATTTTAGGGCTTTTTCTGCACTAAGTTTGCAAACAAAATCCTTTGTGAGTAACTTACACCATATTATGTAAATCCTTTTGGTATGTATGTTACAAAGGAGGCGTACTAGTCGTTTAAACTTCCTCCGTGTGACAAGTTCGTTTAATTTTACCAATCGTGCTTCCTGGATAAATAGAAAAAGGTCGACGTCAGCATAAGCTTAGACGTGTATACCCATATTGTGGAAATTAACCTATTATGTGATGGTCATTTGCTGCGCTTCGAGCTTTCTAGGGCGTGTCCTGGGTCGGCCCCGTTTTCCCTTTTTTATTCGTCCCTTTGAGGTGCGTGTTGGTTCTCGGTTAAGTTCTTTCACGAAAGTCTCCCAGCTAAGAAACCAGTAATGTCGCATC